>Ga0099826_10000014_pt1 | contig 258520 bp, 236 predicted proteins | sample Mtrugardesep15_FD_76830 | JGI IMG/M metagenome (GOLD analysis project Ga0099826, IMG submission 76830) | Root nodule microbial communities of legume samples collected from California, USA - M. trunc garden sep15 | ecosystem: Host-associated > Plants > Roots > Nodule | place: USA: California... | reverse complement strand
GATGCTGGAAGGTGACTACGAGATCTACATGGTGGCCGACGCCTCGGGCGGCACGACCAAGGAAGCGCACGACTACGCCATGCAGCGCATGATCCAGGCCGGTGTGGTGCCGGTGACGTGGCAGCAGGTGCTGCTGGAATGGCAGCGCGACTGGAAGAACAAGGAAACCTACGACGCCGTGACCGGCCTGGCCAAGCAACACTCGGGCGCCTACGGCATGGGCATCGACTACGCCTACACGATGGTCCACAAGGCTGCGCAGCGCACGCAGACGCCGCACGCGTCGATCGCCCCGGTGCATGCGCCGGTCATCGAGCGCTGATCGTCGGCCCCATCCCGGGCGCCCCGAACCGCCAGGACAGCCGCTGCGCGGCCTGGCGGACCAGTGCGGCGGTGTCGCTGTCCGTGGCGCTGTCGAAGCTGCCGCTGCTGCCCATCACCGCAATGACGATGGCCAGCGCCCCGGTATGGTCGAAGACCGGCGCGGCCAGCGTGTCGATGCCGGGCACCGGCTTGCTGACGGCGTTGTCGATCCCTGTCGCTCTCACCGCCTTCAGCCGGTTGGCATAGCCCGCCGGCGTCCCGCCCGGGGTGCCGGCCATGCGGATGGCGTCCTGCGCCAGCGCGCCGGCCAGTACATCGGCCGGCAGATGGGCGGCGAAGGTCCGCCCGATCGCCGTGTTGACCATCGACAACACCGTGCCAACCCGCAGGCTCACATGCTGGGGTCGCGCCGCTTCCTCAAGCCGGATCACGGTGGGCCCCAGCGGGCCAAGCACCGCCATCGCCACAGACAACCCGGTGGCATGGGCCAGGGCGATGATCTCCGGCTCGGCCTCCCGGGTGGGCGACAGCCGCTGCAGCGCCACCAGCCCCAAATCCAGGCTCAACGCCCCGGCCACGAAATCCCCCGATGCATTGCGCGACAGCAGCCCGATCTTCTGCAGGCTGACCAGATGCGGAAACGCCTTGGCCGGCACCATGCCGGCCGCGCGCGCCAGTTCGCCCAGCGGCAGGGGCCGTCCGGCCGCGACCAGTGCCATCAGCAGCTGCCCCGTGTTGTCGAGCGACTGGATGCCGCGCTGCGGCTTGGCGCCGCCGGGGAGCGTGTCGTCGTTCATGCGGGCGCCTTGTCGATGTTGACGGCGATGGCGGAGGCGATGTCCTCCGCGGCGTCGCGCAGGGCGGCGGCCACCGGGCCGGTCCAGTCCACGTCGATGCCGCCCGTGGAGCCGATCACCGTCAGCACCAGCCGTAGCGCGCCATCGCCATCCCGCAACGGCACGGCGAGGCTGCTCACGGCGGGGCTGGGCGAGTCGATGCTGCGCTCCATGCCGCGCGCGCGGATGTCCTCTAGCTGATGCAGGAAGCCGGGCAGGTCGGCGCCCTGCGGATGCTGCCGCGCCCAGATGTCCTGCCAGTGCCCGGGCGGCTGGAACGCGCAGTAGGTGCGGCCGGTGGCCGTGGCGGCGAGCGCCATGACCGTGCCGACGTGCAGGTTCACATGCAGCGGCGTGCCGGCGTGGGCGTAATGGACGATGGTCGGCCCCTGTGGCGTAGGCAGGCTGATCGCCACGCTGAAGCCGATGCGCGCGGCCAGCGCCTGCACGCGCGGCACGGCGGCGCGATAGGCCGGATCGTGATCGAGGTGGAGCATGCCGAGCCGCAGCGCCAGCGGGCCGGGCTCGTAGTAACCGTCGATATGGTCGCGCTTGATCAGCCCGAGCCGCGTCAGGCTGACCAGATAGGTGTGCGCCTGCGCCGGCGCCAGTTGGGCGGCGGCGGCGAGGTCGGCCAGCGACATCGGCCGGCGCGCGTCGGCCAGCGCCCGCAGCACGCGGCCGCCCACCTCCACGCTCTGGATGCCGCGCTGCGTGCGCTCGGTGCTGTCGGCGCTATCGGTACTGTCGATGCTGTCGATGGGTGGGGCCATGCGGCGTCTGCCCGGGGTCCATGCTGGGGAAGCCCAGATAGTAATGGAATCCCTCCGGGAAACCATCCGCAGATCATGCCGCCCGGCGTACCATGCCTGCTTCATTGACAACCAGAGGTTGGCAACGCATGGACAAGGCCAGGGTGTTGACGCTGTTCCTGGGCGTGGTGCGCGCCAAGAGCTTCGCGCGGGCGGCCGTGGAGGCCGAGGTCACGCCGCAGGCGGTCAGCAAGGCAGTGCGCACGCTCGAGGAATACCTCGGCGTGCGGCTGTTCCATCGCACCACGCGCAAGCTGAGCCTGACCACCGAGGGCGCCCGGCTGTTCGAGCTGGCCGAGCCGGGCATGCGCCAGCTTGACGAGGCGCTCGAGCAGGTGCGCAGCAGCCGCAGCGAGGATGACGGCATGGTCCGCGTGACCGCGCCGCACTCGGTGGGCGCCCGCGTGCTGGTGCCGCTGATCCGGGCCTTCCGGGAGGAATACCCGGGCATCACCTTCGATGTGGTGCTCACTGACCTGTTCACCGATCTGGTCGAGGCGAAGATCGACATCGGCTTCCGCGCCGGCACCAGCCCCGGCCAGAACCTCGTCGCCCGCAAGCTGTGCGACCTGCCGCTGCTGATCTGCGCCGCCCCCGAATACCTGGCTCGCCATGGCACGCCGGACTCGCTCGACGCCCTGCGCAGCCACGCCTGCACCGGCTTCCGCCGGGCGGTCACGGGCCGGCTGCTGCCGTGGGAGCTGATGGTCGATGGCGATCTCGTCTACCTGGAGGTGCCGGCCGTGGCCACCTTCAGCGATGTGGAGACCGAGATCGAGGCGGTGCGCGCCGGCATCGGCATCGGGCAGCTACAGGCCTACATGGTGCAGGCCGATCTGGCGGCCGGTCGGCTGGTGTCGATCCTGCCCGCCTACCGCAGCAACAACGTCGGCCTCTATATGTATTACCCGCACCGCACCCACGTGCCCGCGCGGGTGCGCCGGTTCATCGACTTCGTGATGGCGGCCAGCCAGGAGACGCTGCCGGCGCTGGCCGGGGAGGGGAGTAACGGGGGGTAGGGAGTTTCCCGGACGCCGCCACAGCGGCATGCGGTCTGGCGGGTGATTTAGCAAATGACAATTCGATTTGCCATTGACTAAGATTGGTCGGCTTCCTAAGCTTGGCCTATCCCCCGTATCGAGACCGACATGGCAAAAGCATTCGCATCCCAGGCCGACCTGGAAGCCAAGCAGATCACCTTCACCCAGTTGTCCGAGAACGCCTACGCCTACACGGCCGAGGGCGACCCCAACTCGGGCGTGATCATCGGTGACGACGGCGTGCTGATCGTCGACACCACCGCCACCCCGGCGATGGCGCAGGACCTGATAGCCCGCATCCGCCAGATCACCGACAAGCCGATCAAGTACGTGGTGCTCTCGCACTATCACGCGGTGCGCGTGCTGGGCGCGTCCGCGTACTTCGCCGAAGGGGCGCAGCAGGTCATCGCCAGCCGGGGCACCTACGAGATGATCGTGGAGCGCGGCGAGGCCGACATGAAGTCCGAGATCGAGCGCTTTCCGCGCCTGTTCGCCGGCGTGGAGACCGTGCCGGGCCTGACCTGGCCGACGCTGGTCTTCGACAAGGAGATCACGCTGTTCCTCGGCAAGCTGGAGGTGCGCATTGCCCATCTGGGCGCCGGCCACACCAAGGGCGACACCGTGGTCTGGCTGCCGCAGCAGAAGGTGCTGTTTTCGGGCGATCTGGTCGAGTACGACGCGGCCTGTTACTGCGGCGACGCCCAGCTCGCCCAATGGCCGGCCACGCTCGACGCGCTGGCCGCGCTGCAGCCGCAGAAGCTGGTGCCGGGCCGCGGCCCCGCGCTGACCACGCCCGCCGATGTGGCCAAGGGCATCGCCTACACCAAGGACTTCGTCACCACGCTGCTGCAGGCCGGCAAGGAGGCCGTGGCCGACCGTATGGACCTGAAGGCCGCCATGGCGCACACGCGCAAGTCCATGGACCCGAAGTTCGGCCAGGTGTTCATCTACGAGCACTGCCTGCCGTTCGATGTCTCGCGCGCGTTCGACGAAGCCGCCGGCATCACCCATCCGCGCATCTGGACCGCCCAGCGCGACCAGGAGATGTGGGCCGCGCTGCAGGACTGAGCCATGGCCACGGACGCCATCGACCCGGATTACCAGCGCCAGCAGTACGCCTACACCCCGTGCGCGGAGCAGCGCCCGGGCCATGCCGCCGGCGCGCCGCATCCTGTGGTGGTAGTCGGGGCCGGCCCGGTCGGGCTGGCCACCGCCATCGACCTCGCCCGGCATGGCGTGCCGGTGGTGCTGATCGACGAGGACTGCACGCTCTCCACCGGCTCCCGCGCCATCTGCTTCGCCAAGCGCACGCTGGATATCTTCGACCGCCTCGGCTGCGCCGGGCGCATGGTCGAGAAGGGCGTGCGCTGGCACCTCGGCAAGGTCTTCCTGCGCGACAGCCTGGTCTACGCGTTCGACCTCCTGCCCGAGTCCGGCCACCAGCGCCCGGCCTTCATCAACCTCCAGCAGTATTACGTCGAGGGCTATCTGCTCGATCTGGCGCGCGCGCTGCCCCTGATCGACATCCGCTGGAAAAGCCGCGCGGTGAACCTGGAGTCGCGCGATGACCACGTGGCGCTGACCGTGGAGACGCCCGACGGCGGCTACACGCTGTGCGGCCACTACGTGGTGGCTGCCGACGGCTCGCGCAGCGGCCTGCGCAAGCTGATGGGGCTGGAGAGCCACGGCCATACCTTCCGCGACCGCTTCCTGATTGCCGATGTGAAGATGGAGGCCGCGTTTCCGCCCGAGCGCTGGTTCTGGTTCGATCCGCCGTTTCATCCGAACCAGTCGGTGCTGCTGCACCGGCAACCGGACAACGTCTGGCGCATCGACTTCCAGCTCGGCTGGGATGCCGACCCGGTGCTGGAGAAAACACCCGAACGGGTGATCCCGCGCGTGCGGGCGCTGCTCGGCCCGGATGCGAAGTTCGAGCTGGAGTGGGTCAGCGTCTACACCTTCTCCTGCGTGCGGATGGACCGCTTCCGCCATGGCCGGGTGCTGTTCGCGGGCGATGCGGCGCATGGCGTCTCGCCGTTCGGCGCGCGCGGCGCCAACAGCGGCGTGCAGGATGCCGAGAACCTCGCCTGGAAACTCGCCTATGTGCTGGCGGGCCGCGCGCCGGACAGCCTGCTGGACTCCTACGCCAGCGAGCGCGAGTTCGCCGCCGACGAGAACATCCGCCATTCCACGCGTTCGACTGATTTCATCACCCCCAAGAGCGCCGTCAGCCGCACCTTCCGCGACGCCGTACTCACGCTGGCGCGGGACCATGGGTTTGCCCGGCAACTGGTGAACAGCGGGCGGCTCTCGGTGCCGGCGGTACTGCACGCATCGCCGCTCAATACGGCCGATGGCGACGGCGAGGCCTTCGCCGGGGCGATGGTGCCGGGCGCGGCCTGCGCCGATGCTCCGGTATGCAGCATGAGCGGTGAACCGTGGCTGCTGCCCCGGCTGGGCGACCAGTTCGTGGCGCTGATCTTCGGCGCGCCGGCCGGGCTCGATGCCGCGACCCGCCGCGCGCTGCAAGCCTTGCAGCAGGGCGCGGCGCCGCTGCGGCTGGTCTTCGTGACCGACGCGGCCATCGCCGCCTCCGCCGATCCGTGGCCCGGCGCCACCGTGGTCCGTGACGTGGAAGGGCTGGCCGCCCGCCGCTACGACGCCCGCGCGGGTACCTGCTACCTGATCCGCCCGGACCAGCACGTCTGCGCGCGCTGGCGGACGGTGGATGCGGCGCGCGTCGGCGCTGCGCTGGACCGGGCCATCGGTCAGGCGGGGCAGGGCCGGCCAGCGGTGGCCCCGGCTCCCAAGCCGATGGCGATGGCGTGACTTGCCGCCCGTCGCGACAATCAGGAGACCCGCCGATGCCCCTCAACACCGCGCCGAACCTCGCGCGCCCCGACGATTTCTACGAGGCGCTGATCGACATGCATCGCGACCTCGACGACGCCGCCAGCCAGGCCGCCAACGCGCGGCTGATCCTGCTACTGGCCAACCATATCGGCGATCACCAGACGCTGCTCGAAGCTCTCGCGCTGGCCCGCGAGGCGCCGTAGGGCACCCCCGGTCGCCCTTGGGGCCGTCCGGACGCGTTAGGCGTTACCATGGCAGCACCGACCACAGGGAAGGAGTTCGTCATGCCGAGCCGTTGCCTTGCCGCAGTGAAGTGCCATGCCGTCGTTCTCCTCGCGCTGGGTGCCTGCCTCCCGGCCTATGCCCAGAATCCGCCCCAGCCCGGCGGCACGGCCGCCATCGACAACGTGATTGGCGATGCCGTGAAGGAAGGCGAGTCGCCCTACCGCCCCATGCCGCGCCCGCCCGGCGCCGCCGCGCCCACCCAGCAGACCATCGACGACGCCGAATGCCAGCAACTGATGGCGCAGATGAACGAGACACCCAAGCGCAGCTACAAGTCAGGCGCGCCGGTGGAAAACAGCCAGGGCAACGACGTGCTGTCCGTCGAGCGCGACCGCAGCCGCCGGCAGTTGCAGAAGACGTTCAAGGAGAAGTGCGGGGCGTAGAACTGCTGCGCCGCAGCATTTCCCGGCCATCCCAACGCTGTGCCACCAACGCCCCGACCCGGGGCGTTTTTCTTTCCGGCTGCCCCGCTTGTGGCTCCCTTCTCGCTCCTTTGTTGCACCATCCCCGGGAATAACACATTTGTTTCATGGTAATCCATGATGGAACACTTGTTGCTCAATGCCTAGCATTGCAACACCTGACGCATCCATTCAAACAGGAGTGTTTTCCATGTCCAAGTCGATTTCCGTCCGCCCGGTGCTGCGCCTGATCGCTGCCGCCGCCGTCCTGGCCACCGCAGCCCCGGCCTTCGCGGTCGACGTGGCCGCCAGCCCGACGCTCACCAAGATCAAGTCGTCCGGCACGATCTCGATCGGGCACCGGACCTCGTCGATCCCGTTCTCGTACTACGACGCCAGCCAGAAGGTGATCGGCTTCTCGCAGGACATCTGCGACCGGGTGATCGATAGCGTGAAGAAGGAAGTGGGCGCGGCCAGCCTGCAGGTGCGCATGGTGCCGGTGACCTCGCAGAACCGGATCTCGCTGGTGCAGAACGGCACGGTGGACCTGGAGTGCGGCGTCACCACGAACCTCAAGTCCCGCCAGCAGCAGGTGGCGTTCTCGACCACGTTCTTCGTGGCCGGCACGCGGCTGCTGGTGAAGAAGGGCAGCCCGATCCATGACTTTGGCGATTTGTCGGGCAAGGCCGTGGTGACCAATGCCGGCACGACTTCGGAGCGGATCCTGCGCAAGCTCAACGACGAGAAGCAGGCCAATATCACCATCCAGAGCGCCAAGGACTACGGCGAGTCCTTCCTGATCCTGCAGTCGGGCCGGGTGGCCGCGTTCATGATGGATGACGTGCTGCTGTCCGGCGCCCGCACGCTGGCGCAGAACCCCGGCGACTGGACCGTGGTCGGCACGCCGCAGTCGTTCGAGGCCTACGCGTTCATGCTGCGCAAGGACGATCCCGGCTTCAAGCAGGTGGTGGACGGCGCCATCAGCGGCCTGATCAAGAGCGGCGAGATCAACACGCTGTACGCCAAATGGTTCGCCAAGCCGGTGCCGCCCAAGAACATCAGCTTCGACCTGCCGCTCAGCGAGCCGATGAAGAAGGCCTACGCCAGCCCCAACGACGAGGCGTTCGAATAAGTCCGAAAGACGGCCGGCTTAGCCGCGCTGGGCGGGCAGGTAGGCGCCGGTGCGGTGGAGCTGGCCCTCGGTCTGCTCCAGCGCGCGGATCGCACCCTTGCCCTTGCGGGCCAGCAGTTGCTCGACCAAGGCCTCGACCATCGCCACGCCAGCCGTGATCGACGGGAAGAAAGACGGGCTGTCGATGGCGAACAGCAGCGTGCAGTCCGCCTCCAGCGCGATGGGCGCCACCGTGCTGTCGGTCAGCGCCACGACCTTGCAGCCGGCCTCCCGCGCGGCGGAGGCCACGCGCAGGCTCTCCTGCGAGTACGGCGCGAAGGCGGTGACCAGCACCACGTCCTTGGCGGTCAGCGCGCGCAGCTCCATCTCCAGCGTGCCGGCGTCGCCGCGCACCAGATGCACCGAACTGCGGAACAGCCGGTAGATATAGTGGAACGTGAACGCGATCGGGAAGCACGAGCGGAAGCCGGCCACGTAGACATTGGGCGCCGCCGCGAGCAGGTCGGCGGCCTGCGGCAGCGTCTCGGCGTTGTTGGCCAGCAGAGCGTCCAGGTTGTGATGCTGCACCTCGATCATCTCGGCCAGCATCCGGTTGGAGCCGCTCTCCTTCACCACCTTGCGCGCCCGCTTGGCGTAGGGCTGCGCGCCCTGGTCGCGCATCGCCTCCATGAACAGCTCGCGCAGGCCCTGCCAGCCTTCGAACCCGAGCGACTGCGACAGCCGCACAAGTGTCGCTGGCTGCACCCCGGCGTTGGCGGCCACCTTGCGCATCGAGTGGAGCGCGATGTCGTGCGGATGGTCGAGCAGGTAGCGCGCGCCGCTCTGGAACTGCGCGCTCAGCGTCGGGAAATCGGCGCGGAGCTGGGTCAGCAGGGCATCCAGCGAGAGGGGCGAGGCAGGGGTGGTGTCAGGAGACATGGGCGATGGCGGAACGCGGAATGCAACGATTGTTGCACAGGTCGGCGCCCCGTCCCCACGTCGATTGCTGGATCGAGTGTTTCTTTTACATCGATCAATGAAACACATGTTGCAAAGAGGATGCGCTTGTTCCTATACTCGCACCTGATCTCGGCGCCCCGCACAGGACAGCTTCTTCCATCATGACGCACGTATTCCATCGCAATCCCAAGCAAACCATGCCCGTGGCCGTTGGCGGCCAGGGGATCGAGCTGATCGACAGCACCGGCCGCCGTTACCTGGATGCCTCGGGCGGCGCGGCGGTGTCGTGCCTCGGTCACGGCCACCCGCGCGTGGTGGCGGCCATCAAGGCGCAGGTGGATACGCTTGCCTACGCCCACACCTCGTTCTTCACCACGGAAGTCTCCGAGACACTGGCGCGCACGCTGGCCGAGGCCGCGCCGGGGGATCTCGATCACGTCTACTTCGTCTCGGGCGGCTCTGAGGCCGTGGAGGCGGCGCTGAAGCTCGCGCGCCAGTATTTCGTCGAGACCGGCCAGCCGGCGCGTCGCCACTTCATCGCGCGCCGCCAGAGCTACCACGGCAACACGCTCGGCGCGCTGGCGATTGGCGGCAACGCGTGGCGGCGCGAGCCGTTCCTGCCGCTGCTGGTGCCTGCGCACCATGTGTCGCCGTGCTATGCGTACCGCGACCAGGCCGCCGGCGAGACGGACGCCCAGTATGCGCAACGGCTGGCGGACGAACTCGAAGCCAAGATCCTCGAACTGGGGCCGGAGAGCGTGGCCGCCTTCGTCGCCGAAACCGTGGTCGGCGCCACGGCCGGCGCGGTGCCGCCGGTGGGCGACTACCTGAAGCGCATCCGCGCCGTGTGCGACAAGTACGGCGTGCTGCTGATCCTCGACGAGGTGATGTCGGGCATGGGCCGCACCGGCCACCTGTTCGCCTGCGCGGAAGACGGCGTGGTGCCGGACATCGTCACCATCGCCAAGGGCCTCGGCGCCGGCTACCAGCCGATTGGCGCGATGATGTCCACGCGCCGCATCTACGAGGCCATCGTCGGCGGCAGCGGCTTCTTCCAGCACGGCCATACCTATATCGGCCACGCCACGGCCTGCGCGGCGGCGCTCGCCGTGCAGCAGACCATCGCCGAGGACAATCTGCTCGATAACGTGCTGGCGCGTGGCGAGCAGTTGCGCGCGCGGCTGCGCGAGGCGCTGGGCGATCATCCGAATCTGGGCGATGTGCGTGGGCGCGGGCTGTTCGTCGGCGTGGAGTTCGTGGCCGACCGCGCCACCCAGGCCACGCTCGACCCGGCCCGCAAGACCCACGCGGCGCTCAAGCGCACGTGCATGGCGCACGGCGTGCTGGTCTATCCGATGGGCGGCACCGTCGATGGCGTGCACGGTGACCATGTGCTGTTTGCACCGCCTTTCATCTGCACGGCGGCGGACATCGACAATATCGTGGACCGTTTCGCACAGGCCGTGCGCGTGGTCCTGCCCGCTTGAGATTGAGATACCCCCATGACTGAAGACATCCTGCGCCGTCCCTTCGCGCTGGCCGTGGCGCCCAACGGCGCCCGCAAGACCCACGCGGATCACGCGCGGCTGCCCATGACCCCGGACGAGCTGGCGCAATGCGCCCGCGAATGCGTGGAGGCCGGCGCCGCCATGATCCACCTGCACGTGCGCCGCGCCGATGGCACGCACAGCCTGGAGGTGGCCGACTACGCGCCGGCCATCGCGGCGGTGCGGCAGGCCGTGGGCGACGCGCTGGTCCTGCAACTGACCACCGAGGCCGTCGGCATTTACCAGCCGGCCCAGCAGATCGCCACCGTCCGGACGCTGCGCCCCGAGGCGGCGTCCGTGGCCGTGCGCGAACTGGTGCCGGACCCCGCCGCGCTGCCGGTCGCCGCCGAGTTCTTCGGCTGGATGCACCGCGAGCACGTGGTGGCCCAGTACATCCTCTACGACGCCGCCGACGTGCACCGCTACGCCGCGCTGCGCGAAAGCGGGGCGATCCCGGCCGGGCGCCACTGGGTGCTGTTCGTGCTGGGCCGCTATTCGGCGGGACAGAAGTCGACGCCGGCGGACCTGCTGCCGTTCCTCGCCGCGTGGCGCGAGACCGGCCTGGAAGGCACCGGCGTGGAATGGGCCGTCTGCGCGTTCGGCAAGCAGGAAGCCGACTGCGCGGCCACCGCCGTGATGCTCGGCGGCCACGCGCGCATCGGCTTCGAAAACAACATGGCCCTGCCGGATGGCGCTACGGCGCCGGACAATGCGGCGCTGCTGCGCGCCGTGGCGTCGCCGCTGGGCGGGCTGGGCTATGGGGCGATGACGGCCGCGCAACTGCGCGAGCGGTTCGCAGACTGACGACTTTCGCCGTTTCCGCTACGCTGGCGGCTTCATCGTCCCTCACCCCCGGAGCACCGATGTCCCAGCCGCCTGTTTCCCCTGCCACCGCGCCGCTGGCGCGAGACACCGTGCGCGGCTTGCGCGCGTCGCGCATCCGCGAGGTGGCCAACGCGGGCATCGGCCTGCCCGATGTACTGCCGTTCTGGTTCGGCGAGTCGGATCAGGTCACGCCGGCATTTATCCGGGATGCCGCCAGCCAGGCGCTGGCGTCCGGCGCCACGTTCTACACCCACAACCTCGGCATTCCGCCGCTGCGCGCCGCGCTGGCCGGCTATGTGAGCCGCCTGCATGGCGACACGCCGGTCGGCAACGTGGCCGTGACCAGCGCCGGCGTCAACGCGCTGATGCTGGCCGCCCAACTCGTCACCGGCCCCGGCGACCGCGTGGTGGCCGTGACGCCGCTCTGGCCCAACCTCGTCGAGATCCCGCGCATCCTCGGCGCCACGGTGGACACGGTGACGCTGGACTACGGCCCACACGGCTGGGCGCTCGACCTGGACAAGCTGCTCGCCGCGCTGACGCCGGGCACGCGCGCGGTGATGATCAATTCGCCGAACAATCCCACCGGCTGGGTCATGCCGCGCGCCGCCCAGCAGGCCGTGTTCGACCACTGCCAGCGGCACGGCATCTGGATCATCGCCGACGAGGTCTACGAACGGCTCTACTACGGCCCGGAAGGGACCATCGCGCCGTCCTTCCTCGACATCGCCCCGCGCGAGGCTCGCGTGATTGCCGTCAATTCGTTCTCCAAGGCATGGCTGATGACCGGCTGGCGCCTCGGCTGGATGGTGCTGCCGGCGGCGCTGATGGACGACCTCGGCAAGCTGGTGGAATACAACACCTCCTGCGCGCCGTCGTTCGTGCAGGAGGCCGGCGTGGTGGCGGTGACCGAAGGCGAGGCGTTCACGCAGGATCTGGTGCAGCGCCTGCGCGGCGCGCGCGATCACCTCGTGGGCGCACTGTCGGCGCTCCCGGGCGTGGACGCCCACGCCCCGGAAGGCGCGATGTACGTCTTCTTCAAGCTGGCCGGCGCGACGGACAGCCTCGCGCTCTGCAAGCGACTGGTGCGCGAAGCCCACCTCGGGCTCGCCCCCGGCAGCGCCTTCGGCGACGAGGGCGAAGGCTTCGTGCGCTGGTGCTACGCGTGCGACGTGGAACGGCTGGATGAGGGCGTGCGGCGGCTGTCCGCCTTCCTCAAGGCCACCGCCTGACTTACTCCCATCCCCCGCCCAGCGCCTGCATCAGCGCCGCCGAGTCCGCCAGCCTTGCGGCGGTGGCCTGGGACAGGTCGAGGGCGGCCTGGCGGGATTGGCGCTCGGCGTCCAGCAGGGTGAACTGGCTGACGCCGCCGAGCCGGTATTGCTCCGTGACGATGGCCAGCGTGCCGCGCGTCTGGCGGGCATTGTCCTCGCGGGCCTGGAGCGTGGCGGCGTCGGCGTCGAGCGCGCGCAGGGTATCGGCCACGTTCTGCAGGCCTTGCAGCACCGCCTGCTGGTAGGCGCCGAGCGACTGCTCGTAGGCCGCCTCCTTGGCCCGCTTGCGGGCGCGCAGCTCGCCGCCATGGAACACGGGCTGGACCACGCCGGCCGCCAGGCTCCACACATTCATGCTGCTGAACAGGTCGCGCGCGCGCATCTCCTGCGTGCCGCCGCTTGCCGTCAGCGTGATCTGCGGATAGAGGTTGGCCGTGGCCACGCCGATATCGGCCGATGCCTGATGCAGCAGCGCCTCCGCCGCGCGGATGTCGGGGCGGCGGCGGGCCAGTTCGGCGGGCAGGCTGACGGGCAGGGTCTCGGGCAGGGTCAGGTCGGCGAGGCCGAATTCGGGCAACTGCGCGCTGGCCGGGGTCTGGCCGATGTAGACGGCCAACTGGTGGCGCGTGACATCGATCTGCTGGGAGAGGCCCGGAATCAGCGCCTGCGTCTGCGCCAGTTCGGCCTGCTGGCGCTGCACGTCCACGCGCGCCACGCCGCCCACCTTGAGCCGCTCGGTCATGATGCCGAGCTGGCGGCGCTGCGCGTCGGCCATCGCCACGGTATCGGCCAGCTGGGCGCGCAGCCCGGCTTCGCGGATCGCCGCCGTCACCACATTGGCGGCCAGCGAGAGCCGCGCGGCCTCGAGTTCGTAGCGCTGGTAATCGACAGCCGCCTGCAGGCCTTCGAGTTCGCGCCGCTGCCCGCCGAAGAGGTCCAGCGCGTAGGAGACCTGCACGCTCGCGTTGTAGAGCGTGAAGGGGCCGGGGCTGGGAAACTGGGTGATGCCGACCGAGGTCAGGTCCACCTGCTGGCGCGTGGCGTTGAGCGAGGCATCGACAGTGGGAAACCGCGTGGCGCCGGTGCGCGCGTTGAGGTTCTCCTGCGCCTCCCGCAGCCGGGCGCGGGCCTGCGTGAGCGTGGGACTGGCTTCCAGCGCGGCGCGCACGGTGGTGTCGAGCTTGTCGCTGCCGAACAGGGTCCACCATTGCTGGGGCGGGTCGCCGGGCACGAAGGACTGGGACTTGCCCAGGGCCGGCACGGTCGCCACCGGCTGGGGCCCCGGCGTGTAGCGCGCGTCGGGCACGGCATCGGGGGACTTGAAATCGGGGCCGACCGCGCAGCCGGCCAGCGAGAGCAACAGGACAAGCGAGAAGACTCGCATGGCATCCCCTCAGTCGAGCGTGCGCTTGTAGAAGCGCACCGCGATGGTCATGACGATGGCCGTGAACAGCGCCACCGGCCAGACGTTCGGCCACAACTCCAGCCAGCCGCTGCCCTTGAGCAGGATGCTGCGGATCATCCGGTTGAAGTAGGTCATCGGCAGCACGTTGCCGATCCACTGCGCCCACGTCGGCATCCCGGCGAACGGGAACATGAAGCCGGACAGCAGGATGTTGGGCAGGAAGTAGAAGAACGTGAGCTGCACCGCCTGGAGCTGGTTCTTGGCCAGCGAGGACAGCGTGATGCCCACCGTCAGGTTGGCCGCGATGAACAGCAGCGCCGCCAGGTACACGCCCACCACCGAGCCGAGAAAGGGCACCTGGAACACATAACGCGCCGCCAGCAGGATGATGGTGGACTGGATCAGGCCGATGAAGATGTACGGCACGATCTTGCCGGAGATGACCTCCAGCGGCTGCACCGGCGTGGCGAGCAGGTTCTCCATCGTGCCGCGCTCGCGTTCGCGGGTCATCGCCAGGCCGGTCATCATCACCATCGTCATGGTCAGGATCACGCCCATCAGGCCCGGGACGATGTTGTACTGGGTGATGCCCTCGGGGTTGTAGAGGCGCTGCACGTTGACGTCGAAGGCGGGTTTGCCGCCGGCCAGCGGGGCCAGCGCGCCCTTGAGGTCGATGCGCGCCACGCTGACCGGCAGCTGCGCCAGTGCGCCGATCGCCGGGCCGGTGGCCGAGGGGTCGGTGGCGTCGGCCTCGACCAGGATCTCGGGGCGCTCGCCGCGCAGCAGCTTGCGCGAGAAATCGGTGGGGATGCTGACCACGAACTGCACGTCGCCGCGCAGCAGCGCCTCGCGCCCGGCGGCCTCGTCCGGCAGGGTGCGCACCACGCGGAAATAGGTGGTGTTCTCCAGCGCGTGGACGAAGGTGCGCGAGAAGTCGCTATGTTCGGCGACGATCACCGCAGTCGGCATATGGCGCGGGTCGCTGTTGATGGCGAAGCCGAACAGCAGCAGCTGCATGATCGGCAGGCCGACGATCATGCCGAAGGTGATGCGGTCGCGCCGCAGCTGCAGGAACTCCTTCAGCACGATGCTCCACCAGCGCTGGACGGAGAAGCGGGCGTTGGCGCTCACGATTGCCCCTTCGCTGGCTTGGCGGACTTGCCCGGCTGCGCGGCCATGTTGTCCTGCGCGCCGCTCATCATGTGGATGAACACGTCCTCCAGGCTGGTTTCGGTCAGGTGGATGCGGTGATGCGCGCCGGCGTAGCGCTTCAGCGTCTGCTCGAGCTGGCCGGCGTCCTTGCCGGTGACGTGCAGCGCCGTGCCGAAGGCCACGGTCTGGTCCACGCCGGGCTGGCCCTGCAGCTGGGCGGAGAGCGCGGCGAGGTCATCGCCCTCCACGCTCCACGTGGCCAGGTCCTGGCTGGCCACCACCTCCGCCGACGTGCCCTGCGCCAGCAGCCGGCCATAGGCGATATAGGCGAGCTTGTGGCAGCGCTCGGCCTCATCCATATAGTGCGTGCTGACCAGCACCGAGATGCCGCGCGCGGCGAGCTGGTGGAGCTGCTCCCAGAAGTCGCGCCGGGCCTTGGGATCGACGCCAGCGGTGGGTTCGTCGAGCAGCAGCAGCTGGGGTTCGTGCAGCAGGCACGCCGCCAGCGCCAGCCGCTGCTTCCATCCGCCCGACAGCGAGCCGGCGAGCTGCGCGGCACGCGATTGCAGGCCGAGGTCTTCCAGCGCGCGGTCCACGGCCTCGCGGCGATTGGGCATGGCGTAGACGCGGGCGACGAAGTCGAGGTTCTCGCGGATCGACAGGTCTTCCCAGTAGGAAAAGCGCTGCGTCATATAGCCGACGTTGCGCTTGATCTCGGCGGCCTGCTTCAGGATGTCGAAGCCCAGGCAGGTGCCCGAGCCCGAGTCCGGCGTCAGCAGCCCGCACATCATGCGGATGGAGGTGGTCTTGCCGCTGCCGTTCGGGCCGAGGAAGCCGAAGATCTCGCCGCGCGCCACCTGCATGGTCAGGTCGTTGACCACGTGCTTGTCGCCGAAGCGCTTGTTCAGCCCCTTGACGTCGATCGCCAGCGCGCCGTTGGCGCGATCCTCGGTGCCGTTCATGACTGCGCCACCTCCACGGGCTGGCCGGGGCGCAGCTTGGGGGCGTCCTCGGGCGTGGGGCGGGCCTCGATCAGGAAGACCAGCTTGCGGCGCGTTTCGTTGCTGTAGATGACGGGCGGCGTGAACTCGGCCTCGTTCGACACATAGGTGATCTTCGCTGCGACAGGCGCCGCGCAGCCGTCGCAGCGGATCTGCACCGACTGGCCGTTCTTCAGCGCGCCCACCGCCGCCTCGGGCACGTAGAAGCGCACCTTGACGTTGCCGGGCGGCAGCATGCGCACCACGGGGCTGCCGGCGGGCACCCATTCGCCGGGGCGGTACGGCACGTCGTAGACCAGCCCGGCGGCCGTGGCGTTGACCGACTTGCGCGAGAGCTTCCACTCGGCCTGTGCCAGCGCGGCGCGCGCGGCCTCTACCTGGGCCTGCTGGGCGGCGAGCTGGTCCTTGCGGCCGGGCAGGCGGGCCACGTCGATGTCCCGTTGCAGTTCGCGCACGCGCGCCGCGTCCGCATCGGCGGTGGCGCGGGTCTCGTCCAGCTGCGCGCGGGAGATGCCGCCGATCTCGAACTGCGCCTCGTCGCGCTTGCGCTGGGCCGCACTGCGCGTGGCCTGGGCGCGGGCCTGCGCGAGCTGGGCCTGGTTCACGGCCACTTCCACGGGCCGCTTGCCGATCTGGATATCGGCCAGTTGCGCCTCGGCCACGCGCACCTGCTCGGCGGCCTGCTGGCGCGCGGCGCGTTCGTCGTCAGATTCGAGCACGAACAACGGCGCGCCGTCGGCGACCTGCTGGCCGCGATCGACGGTCAGCTTTTCCAGCCGCCCCGCGAAGGGCGACGCCACGGCGACGAATTCGCCCTCGACATAGCCTTGCCAGGTGACGGGCTTGTCGTTGCTGCAGGCGGCCAGCGCGGCGCAGGCGGCGAGCAGGAGGCACTGCAGGAGGCACTGCGGAAGGCGGGAGGGCATGCGCGGCTCCATGGCGTTAGGTCGACGAGGGGGATGCAGGTGCGGACAGCCCGTGGGCCAGCAGGGCGGTCACGTGGCGCACCAGCGTGTCGGTGTCGATGGTTTCCGCGCCGGGCAGGCGCTGCCAGATATGGGTGGTGGCCAGCGGCAGCAGCGTGAGGCCGATCAGCGAGACCATGACCAGCGCCGGCTCCAGGCCAGGATTGAGCTGGCCGCGCGCCTGCGCCGCCATCAACGGGCCGGTGATCAGCGTGGCGCGCTGCATGGCCACGCGCTGCACCAGCCGTTCGCGCAACTGGCCCTCGGCGCCGACGATCTCGCGGATCCACAGCCCCGGGAACCACGGCGTGGCCGACGCCACCCGGATCAGCCGCCCCGCGAGACCCTGGATCAGCGTGCCGACATCGGGTGGCGACCCCTCGCCGGCGGGCGGGGCGCCGCTGAAGACCTGATCGACCAGCGGCAGCAGCCGTTCCTCGAACACGGCTTCCAGCAGTTGCTCGCGCTCGCGGAAGTAGTAGTGGACCAGCGCCGGGGTCACGCCGGCTTCGGCGGCAATCGCCTTGGTCGATGTGGCGGCTACGCCATGCCGGGCGAACAGGGTTACGGCCGCCTCGATCAGGCGGTCGCGCTGGCCGGCATCGGCGCGGGCGGCGGGGCGCCCCGGGCGCCGGGCGTCAGGGCTGGGTGTGGAGTTTGGGGATGGTGGCTTGGTCGGCATGGGCGTGGCACTTCGTATCGGCTGAATATTAATTTTCGAATTAATTAATTCAAGGCGCGTTACAAAGTCGCCGGATGGGGGAACCGTGCCTTTCTTGTTGCGTTGCAGCAATCGCGGTAGACACGTCAGAAGCGGTTGGCTATGCTTCGCGCCAGTCTCGGATGGCCGCTGTGGCGCATCCGTCCCAGCCGAATTTCCCGATGCCGCGTTTCCGACTGATGGCCTGCGCCGGCCTTGCCTGGGCGATGCTGGCCACCGTGCCCGGCGCCTTCGCCCAGGACGCCGCCACCGCCCCTGTTGCCGCTGCCGAGCCCGACACCGAAAGCCCGTTCGCCATCCACGGGCAGACCACCTATATCTGGCAGCGCAAGCCGTCCTTCGGCGCCGCGTACTCGGGCGAGAACAGCCTGACCACCGAGCGCGCCAAGAGCTACTCGTTCACGGGCACGCTCGACCTTGGCCTGCGGCTGTGGCAGGGCGCCGAGTTCCATTTCAACCCGGAAGTGGCGCAGGGCGTGCCGTTCTCGGACCTGCATGGCCTGGGTGGGCTGTCCAACGGGGAGCTGGCCAAGACGGCCAGCACCAGCCCGAAGTTCTATCGCGCGCGCGCCTTTATCCGCCAGACCTGGGGCCTGGGCGGCGGGGACGAAAAACTCGAATCGGATTTCAACCAGTTCGCCCGCACCGTGGACAAGCGCCGCGTGGTGCTGACCGCCGGCAACTTCGGCGTGATCGACGTATTCGACCAGAACCCCTACGGCTCGGACCCCCGCACGCAGTTCATGAACTGGTCGTTCATGACGCACGGCTCGTTCGACTATCCGGCCGATTCGCGCGGCTATAACTGGGGCGCGGCGCTGGAGTACATCGGCGATGGCTGGTCGGCGCGCTTCGGCCACTTCCTGCTGCCGCTGGAGTCGAACGGGCGCGAGCTGGACACGCGGCTGTTCGAGCACTACGGCGACGTCCTCGAGCTGGAAAAGCGCTACACGCTGGCCGGCCGCCCGGGGCAGGCGCGGCTGCTGCTGTGGCGGAACAAGGCCAGTATGGGGTCGTTCAACGACGCCATCGCTTATGGGCAGGCCAATGGGGTGACGCCGGACCTCGCCGCCGTGCGGCGCGAGCACAGCAAGCTCGGCATCGGCGTGGCGATGGTGCAGGAGGTGACCGATGCGTTGGGGGTGTTCTTCCGCGCCAATATGTCGGACGACAAGACCGAGACCTACGCCTTCACCGAGATCGGCCGGCAGGTGGCCGGCGGCGGCACGCTGAAAGGCAAGGCCTGGGGGCGGCCCAATGACGAGGTGGGCGTGGCGGTGGCGGCGAACATGCTCGGCTCATCGCACCGCAACTACCTGGCGGCGGGCGGCCTGGGCGCGTTCCTGGGCGATGGCGCGCTGCGCTACGGCCCGGAGCAAGTGTTCGAGATTTATTACAGTTTCGCGGTCTGGAAGACCCTGAGCCTGAGCCCGGACTTCCAGTACATCCGCAATCCCGGCTACAACCGGGATCGCGGACCCGCCAAGTTCTACGGCATCCGCGCGCACGCGGAGTTCTGACTGGCGGCTTGCCTTACTGGCGCGCGTTGCGCCGGTTGTCCGGCCACGGCGTGTTGAAGTTGGTGCGGAACGGGTTGATGTCCAGCCCGCCGCGCCGGGTGTAGCGCGCATAGACGGCCAGCTTCACCGGTTTGCACATGCGCAGCACGTCCGCGAAGATCCGCTCCACGCACTGCTCGTGGAACTCGTTGTGGTTGCGGAACGAGATCAGGTACTTGAGCAGCCCTTCCTGGTCGATCGGCGCACCCACGTAGCGGATTTGCACGCTGCCCCAGTCCGGCTGCCCGGTGACCAGGCAGTTCGACTTCAGCAGGTGCGAGACCAGCGATTCCTCCACCGGCGTCTCGTCCTGATCGGCCGACAGCAGGGTCGGGTCCGGCTCGTAGATGTCGGTCTCGATGTCCAGCCGGTCCAGCAGCAGCCCGTCCAGCTCGCCCATCTTCTGCGTGCCGAGGTCCGCTTCGGTGACCAGCCGCACCTGCACCGTGCCGCCGGTGGCCTCGGAGAGGTCGTGGTGCAGCAGTTGCTGGAGCGCCTCGGCCGAGGCGACCTTGCTCTGGTTGAACGAGTTCAGGTACAGCTTGAACGACTTCGATTCGACGATATTCGGCGTATCGGCCGGAATGATGAAGGTCGCCAGCGCCACCTGCGGCTTGCCCTTCAGGTTCAGCCAGGACACCTCGTAGGCATTCCAGATATCCACGCCGAAGAACGGCAGCGCGCGCCCTTCGGCCAGGCCGATCTCGGTGCGCTTGGGCTGCCGGGGAATCGGGAACAGCAGCGTCGGGTCGTATTCGGTCTTGTAGGCCGAGGGCTTGCCCAGCGGCGAGTGTTCGGGGAGCGTCATGATCGCGATCTCAGGACAGGAACAGCTTGTAGACCGGGTTGTCGGTCTCGTCCCAGTGTACGTAACCCAGCGTGGAAAGGAAGTCGCGGAAGGCGCGCTTCTCGTTCTTCGGCACCTGGATACCCACCAGGATGTTGGAGGCGTCGGCGCCCTGGTTCCGGTAGTGGAACAGGCTGATGTTCCAGTTCGGGCTCATGCTCGACAGGAACTTCATCAGCGCGCCCGGGCGCTCGGGGAATTCGAAGCGGAACAGCAGTTCGTCGTGCGCCAGCGGCGAGCGGCCGCCCACCATGTAGCGGATATGCTGCTTGGCCAGCTCGTTGTTGGAGAGGTCGAGTGTGTCGAAGCCATGGCGGCGGAAGTTGGCGGCGATCTTGTCGCTCTCGGCGCGGTCGGCGATCTGCACGCCCACGAAGATGTGCGCCACGCCCTGGTCGGCGATGCGGTAGTTGAACTCGGTCACGCTGCGCGTGCCTACCTGCTCGCAGAAGCGCTTGAAGCTGCCGCGCTCCTCGGGAATCGTCACGGCGAACACGGCCTCGCGGGCCTCGCCCACCTCGGCACGCTCGGCCACGAAACGCAGGCGGTCGAAGTTCATGTTGGCGCCGCAGGCAATCGCCACGAGCTGCTCGCCCTTGAGCTTCTCGCGCTCGGCGTAGCGCTTGAGGCCGGCCACGGCCAGCGCACCGGATGGCTCGAGGATGCTGCGGGTGTCCTGGAACACGTCCTTCAGGCCGGCGCAGATCTCGTCGGTGTCCACCAGGATGATCTCGTCCACCAGTTCGCGCGTGATGCGGAAGGTTTCCTTGCCCACCAGCTTCACGGCGGTGCCGTCCGCGAACAGCCCCACATCCTTCAGTTCGATGCGCTTGCCGGCTTCCACCGAGCGCTTCATCGCGTCCGAGTCGAAGGTCTGCACGCCGATCACCTTGATCTCCGGCCGCACGGCCTTGACGTAGGCCGCCACGCCCGAGATCAGCCCGCCGCCGCCAATCGCCACGAAGATGGCGTGGATCGGGCCCGGGTGCTGGCGCAGGATCTCCATGGCGATGGTGCCCTGGCCGGCGATGACTTCGGGATCGTCGAACGGGTGGATGAAGGTCAGCTTTTGCTTCAGCCCCAGTGCCGCCGCGTGCTGGTAGGCGTCGCTGTAGGACTCGCCGTGCAGCACGATCTTGACCCAGTCGCCGCCGCGTTCGCGCACCGCATCGATCTTCACCTGGGGGGTGGTCGTCGGCATCGCAATAATCGCCTTGCACTGGAGCCGCGCTGCCGACAACGCCACGCCCTGCGCGTGGTTGCCGGCGGAAGCGGCGATCACGCCACGCTTCAGCTCGTCAGGCGTCAGCGACGCCATCTTGTTGTATGCGCCGCGCAGCTTGAACGAGAACACCGGCTGGGTGTCCTCGCGCTTGAACCAGACCGCGTTGCCGGTGCGGGCCGACAGCGCGTGCGCGTAGGTCAGCTCGGTTTCCTGGGCGACGTCGTACACCTTGGCGGTGAGGATCTTGCGCAGGTAGTCGGGCGCGGCGGCGCGGGGGGCCTTGGCGGCGCGGGCTGGCTTGGCGGGTTTTGCAGTCTTGGCGGTCTTGGCGGTCATGATGGGCAGGGCAGGGGCGCGGCAGGGGCGCGGGCAAAAAAAGCCGGAAAATTCGGCGGAAACCGCCAATGATAATGGATGGCGCCCATCCGGGCGGCGCTGGCGTGACGCGGGCGGAACGTGCCCGGCAGCGCCGTGCTGGCGCGTGGTGTGCCGGCGCGGGTGCCGAATGCGCCACAGCCGGGCCGGGCCGCGATGTAGGACAGCATCGGGTGGACGCTCGTCAAACACACGTGTTACGGTTTAACGCGATGCCCCCGCTACCCCTAATCGAACCCCATACCGCGCTGTTCCTGGACTTCGACGGCACGCTGGCCGACCTTGCGCCGCGCCCTGACCTGGTGCAGGTAGAGCCGCAACTGGTTGGCACGCTGCGTGCGTTGCATACCTGCCTGGACGGCGCGCTGGCCATCGTCTCGGGCCGACCCGTGGCCGAGCTCGACCACTTCCTGCAACCGTTGCGATTGCCCGCCGCCGGGATTCACGGCGCGGAGTTCCGCAATGGCGGCGAACGGGTCGTCACGCCGCCGGCGCCCGGCATCGGTGCCTTGCTGCCGAAGCTGGAAGCGCTGGTGGCCCGTCACCCCGGCCTGCAACTCGAACGGAAATCGGTCGCCGTGGCCATCCACTACCGGCAGGTGCCGGAACTGGAGCCGCTGGTGCGGGCCGCCGTGGCCGACGTACTGCGCGACGCCACCGGGCTGGAGGCGCTGCCCGGCAAGATGGTCGTCGAGATCAAGCCGGCCGGCGTGGACAAGGGCGATGCCATCGCCGCCTTCATGCGTTCGCCGCCGTTCGCGGGCCGCATGCCGCTGTTTGCCGGCGATGACGTGACCGACGAGGCCGGTTTCGTCGTCGTGCGCGAGCTGGGCGGCGTGGGCCTGCTGGTGGGCCAGCGCGCCACCGCCGCCACGGCGGTGCTGCCCAACCCGGACGCCCTGCGGGGCTGGCTGCACGAATCGGCCCATGCGCTGACGCACTGGATGGCCACCCGCGACGCCGCGCCCCAGGCGCCCCCCATCACACCGACCCTAAGGGAGGATTTGTTGTGAACCAGCCTGCCACTGATCACACAGATGCCGCCGATGCCGCCAACGTCGGGCGACAGCCCGAGGCGCCGGCAATCAACACCGACTCGGACACCTCGTGCCGCTACGCCGACCCGTCGCTCTCGCTCGGCATGATCGGCAATTGTGGCTTCTCGGCGCTGGTCGACGGCCGGGGCCGCATCGTCTGGTGCTGCATGCCGCGCTTCGACGGCGACCCGGTCTTCAACGCCCTGCTGGACCCGAGCGAGAACGCCGGCCACTGGGCCATCGAGATCGAGGACTTCCTCGAAGCCAAGCAATGGTATGAGCCGAACACGGCCATCCTGCGCACGCAGCTGATCGACAAGCACGACAACTGCCTCGAAATCACCGATTTCTGCCCGCGCTTCTTCCGCCTTGGCCGCTATTTCCGGCCGCTGACGCTGGTGCGGCGCATCCGCCCGGTGCGCGGCGCGCCGCGCGTGCGCGTGACCGTGGCGCCGCGCTTCAACTGGGGCCGCAACAAGCCGCAGATGACGCGCGGGAGCAGTCATGCGCGCTTTATCGGCGAAGACATGACGCTGCGCATGACCACGGACGCGCCGCTGGCCTACGTGCTCTCGAACACGCCGTTTCTGGTCACGCGCGGCTACAACTTCATCCTCGGCCCGGACGAGACGCTGGCGCAGGGCGTGGAGGAAACTGCGCGGGACTTCGAGCAGGAAACCACCTCCTACTGGCGGCTCTGGACGCGCCGCCTGGCGGTCCCGCGCGAGTGGCAGGAGGCGGTGATCCGCGCCGCCATCACGCTCAAGCTGTCGCTGTACGAGGAAACCGGCGCCATCGTCGCCGCCATGACCACCAGCATGCCGGAGGCGCCCGGCAGTGGCCGCAACTGGGATTACCGCTTCTGCTGGCTGCGCGACGCCTTCTTCGTGGTGCGCGCGCTGAACAGCCTGTCCGAAGTCGGCACGATGGAGGACTACCTGCGCTGGCTCTCCAACGTCGTGATGCAGTCGCAGGACGGCCATATCCAGCCGCTGTACGGCATCGGGCTGGAGCGCGAACTGCCGGAGAGCATTCTCGATCACCTGCCCGGTTATCGCGGCATGGGGCCCGTGCGCGTGGGCAACCAGGCGCAGGAGCATTTCCAGCACGATGTCTACGGCAACGTGGTGCTCGGCGCCGCGCAGGCCTTCCACGACCATCGCCTGCTGCACCGGGGCGGGCCGGCCGAGTATGCGCGGCTGGAGGAAGTCGGCGAGCAGGCCGTGCGCGTGTTCGGCACGCCGGACGCAGGTATGTGGGAGCTGCGCACCCGGGCGCGCGTGCACACCTCGTCGGCGCTGATGAGCTGGGCCGCCTGCGACCGGCTGGCCAAGGTGGGCGAGGCGCTCGGGCAGCCGGCGCGCGCCGCCTACTGGCACGACCACGCCAACCGCATGAAGAAGCAGATCCTGGACGAGTCCTGGAACGAGTCGCGCCAGGCCTTCGCGGAGAGCTTCGACGGGAAGGAACTCGACGCCAGCGTGCTGCTGATGGCCGAGGTCAACTTCATCGACCCGAAGGACCCGCGCTTCGTCTCCACGGTCAAGGCGCTGGAAGCCTCGCTCTGCGACGGCCCGTACATGCGCCGCTACGAGGCGCCCGACGACTTCGGCAAGCCCGAGACCGCGTTCAACATCTGCACGTTCTGGCGCATCGACGCGCTGGCCCGCATCGGCCGCCGCGACGAGGCGCGCGAGATCTTCGAGGCCATGCTGGCCTCGCGCAACCCGCTGGGGCTGCTCTCGGAAGACACACACCCGGTCACCGGAGAGATGTGGGGCAATTTCCCCCAGACCTATTCGATGGTCGGCCTGATCAACGGCGCCATGCGGCTATCTGCCCCGTGGGATTCGGTGATCTGACGACAGGATTGGCAACAACAAGAAGCGATCTATGGGAAGACTTGTAGCGGTATCGAACCGGGTCGCCGATCCGCGCAACCACGCGGCGGGCGGCCTGGCCGTGGCGCTCTCGGAGGCGCTGAGCAAGACCGGCGGCCTGTGGTTCGGCTGGAGCGGTCGCGCGGTGGAACCCAGCCACGGCGGCACACCGGGCGAGGGCGAGCTGCACATCTCGCAGGCCGGCAACGTGACGCTGGCCACGGTGGACCTGAGCCGGGAAGACTACGACGCCTACTACCTGGGCTACAGCAACGGCGTGCTCTGGCCGGTGTTCCACTACCGGCTCGATCTGGCCGACTTCGACGCGGGCGGCAACCTGAACGCCTACCGGCGCGTGAACCAGCTGTTCGCGCGCAAGCTGGCGCCGCTGCTCAAGCCGGACGACGTGATCTGGATCCACGACTACCACCTGATCCCGCTCGCGGCGGAGCTGCGCGCCATCGGCTGCAGCCAGCGCATCGGCTTCTTCCTCCATATTCCGCTGCCACCGCCGCTGATCCTCGCGGCCATCCCGCAGCACGAGTGGCTGATGCGGGCGCTGTTCGCCTACGACCTGCTGGGCTTCCAGAGCCAGGCCGATCTTGACCACTTCTCCCGCTACGTGCAGGGCGAGGCCAGCGCCGAGCCGATGGGCGAGTACCGCTTCCGCGCCTTCCACCGCACGGTGCGCGCGCAGGCGTTCCCGATCGGCATCGACGTGGACGAGTTCATCGACCTGGGCCGCGGCGACGAGGCGCGCGAGACCTACGAGATGATGCGCCACCAGTACGCGCGGCGCCGGCTGCTGCTCGGCATCGACCGGCTCGACTATTCGAAGGGGCTGCCGCAGCGGCTCAAGGCGTTCCAGGTCTTGCTGGCGGAGTACCCCGAGAACCGCTCCAGCGCCACGCTGATCCAGATCGCGGCGCCCTCGCGCGAATCGGTCGATGCCTACGCCGACCTGCGGCGCGACATGGAGGGCATCACCGGGGCGATCAACAGCGAGTATGGGGAACTGGACTGGATGCCGGTGCGCTACATCCACCGCTCCACCTCGCGCCGCCGGCTGCCGGGGCTGTGCCGCGCCAGCAGCGTGGCGCTGGTCACGCCGCTGCGCGACGGGATGAACCTCGTGGCGAAGGAGTACATCGCCGCGCAGGACCCGGAGGATCCGGGCGTGCTGGTGCTGTCCCGCTTTGCCGGCGCGGCGGAGCAACTCAAGGAAGCGCTGCTGGTGAACCCCTACGACACGCGCGCCACGGCGCAGGCGGTGCAGCAGGCGCTGCACATGCCGCTGGCCGAACGGCGGGCGCGGCACGAGAAGCTGCTCGAGCGCATCCGCCAGCAGGACGTGCACTGGTGGAGCCGGGAATACCTGCGGACGCTGATGGAGACCGAGGGCGGTTGAGCCGCCGCCCGCCGGCTTGGTTACTTGCCGCGCGGGGCCAGGTCGCCCGGTGTGTCGATGTCCCGGAACGGGCCGTCGTCCTCGGTCAGGATGCGGGTGACCGGCTGGTCGGTCAGCAAGGCGCGTGCGCCTTCGTCGCCGTCCAGCTTCAGCAGGGCATCGCGCCAGGCGGCGCCGAAGCCGACCGGGTGGCCGCGCTTGCCGTCGCGCCACGGTGCGGCGATGGTTTCCGGCGTGGTGATGGTCAGCGCCACGGCGCGGACCAGCTCCATCGGCAGCCACGGCATGTCCGCCAGCGCCACCACCCAGCCGCGTGCCTCGGCAGTCGCCGCCACACCGGCGCGCAGCGCCACCCCCATGCCAGCCTCGGCATCGGGCGCTTCCACCACGCGGCAGCCGCCGCGCCGCAGTTCTTCGGCCAGGGCCGCGTTGCCGGGCCGCACTACCGCAATCGAATTCGGCAGGGCCGCCGCCAGCGTGCGCGCGCTGCGCCACGCCACGGTGCGGCCATCGGGCAGTACCTCCAGCAGCTTGTTGCGCGTGCCGGTGGCATCGAAACGCTTGCCGAAACCAGCGGCGAGCAGGATGCCGACCGGCAGGTCGGTCGGCGTGAGCGGGGCGCGTGCGGGCTTCTTCATGATTGCGTGGCCGTCGCCGTGGCCGTGGCCGTGGCGGGCAGCACAGGACATTCCGCCTCGCCCGCCGCGATCTCGCGTGCGGCCTTGGCACCTTCCACCTGGAGGATGTCCGGCAGCGAGACGTGGTTCTTGGCGGCGATGACCTCGGCCAGGATCGAGATGGCAATCTCGGGCGGCGTGCGGCTGCCGATATAGATGCCGACCGGGCCGTGCAGCCGCGCCAACTGGAGTTCGGTCAGGTCGAACTCCTTGAGGCGCTCGCGGCGCGCATGGTTGTTGCGGCGCGAGCCGAGCGCGCCCACGTAGAAGGCCGGCGTGCGCAGCGCCTCCATCAGCGCCAGGTCGTCGAGCTTGGGATCGTGCGTGAGCGCGATTACCGCGCTGCGCTCGTCGAGCTTCATGTCCATGACGGTGTCGTCGGGCATCGTGCGTACCATCGCCACGCCGGGGATGTCCCACGTCTCGGTGGATTCCGCGCGCGGGTCGCAGACGGTGACATGGAAGCCCAGCCCCACGGCGATCTGGCACAGGTATTTCGATAACTGCCCGGCGCCGATCACCAGCATGCGGTAGCGCGGGCCGTGGATGGTCAGCAGCTTGTCACCGTCGAACGCCAGGCCGTCCGTGGCCTGGGCGGGGCCGAGCGTGGCGGCGCCGGTGGCCAGGTCGAGTGTCCGCGCGACCAGCCGGCCGCTCTCCACGGCATCGAGCAGGTCGGCGATGCCGCTGGCGGCCTTGAGCGGTTCCGCCACCAGTTCGATGGTGCCGCCGCAGGGCAGGCCGAAGCGGTGGGCTTCCTCGGCGCTGATGCCGTACTTGATCGCCTCCGGGCGGCTGGCGTGGATCCCCTCGCGCCGGACGCGGTCGATGATGTCGTCCTCGATGCACCCGCCCGAGACCGAACCGACCACAAGGCCGTCATCGCGCACGGCCAGCATCGCGCCTTCGGGGCGGGGCGACGAGCCCCAGGTTCTCACCACCGTCACCAGCAATACCCCGTGGCCTTCCTGTTGCCACCGCACGCTGCTCTTCAGGACTTCGAGATCCACGCTGTCCATGATCGTTTCCGCTTCTCGCTACCTTGTTGCTCATCGCCGCCGTCCGCTTGCGCGGCGTCGGCTTCCTCGTTGACGTCCTGGCCTTCGGCTTCCTTGCCGCCGCTCACCGCCTCGGTGAAGCGCGTGAAGAAGGCCTCGGCCAGCTTGCGCGCGGCGCCATCCACCAGCCGCGAGCCGATCTGCGCGATCTTGCCGCCCACCTGGGCGTGCACCACATAGGTCAGGTCGGTCTCGTCGCCTTGATCCACCAGTGAAACATGGGCGGTGCCCTTGCCGAAGCCGGCCGCGCCGCCTTGCCCATCGAACTGGATCGTATAGCTTTCCGGCGCCTGGATGTCCGTCAGCGCCATGCGGCCCTTGAAGCGCGCCTTGACCGGCCCCACCGCGGCGGTCATCGCCAGCAGGTAGGCGTTTTCGCCATCGGGCTCGATGCTCTCACATCCCGGAATACATTGCTTGAGGACGTCCGTGTCGTTCAGGGCCCCCCATGCCACGTCGCGGGGCACGGGCAGGCGCTGGGTCTGGGTCATCTCCATGGGGGGCTTCCTTTGGGGGTTGCGATGAAGGGCCGGCGCGCGTCGTCCGCGAGCAGGGATTCGAGCGCGAACAGGCTGTCGAGGTTGTGCGCGGGGCGCAGGGCGTCCACGTGCGGCAGGATGGCCTGCATGCCGCGCGCCTGCGGCGAGAAGCCGGCGTAGCGCAGCAGCGGATTGAGCCAGATGATGCGGTGCGCAAAACGGCGCAGGCGCGCCATCTCGGCGTCGAGCAGGTCGATGTGTTCGAGGTCGATGCCGTCGCTGACCAGCAGCACTGTGGCGCGGCCGGACAGCGTGCGGCGTGCCCACTGGCGGTTGAACTGCGCCAGCGCCGCGCCGATGCGCGTGCCGCCGGCCCAGTCGCGCACCTGGCCGGTGATCAGGTCGACGGCTTCGTCGGGATCGCGCTCGCGCAGCGCCCGCGTGACGTTGGTCAGCCGGGTGCCGAACAGGAAGACGTGCATGCGCTCGCGCGACTGCATCAGCGCGTGGCAGAAGTACAGCACCGCGCGCGAGTACTGGCTCATCGATCCCGAGATGTCGAGCAGCAGCACCACCGGCGGCTTGCGCTCGGCGTGCTTGCGGTATTTCCAGCGCAGCCATTCGCCATGCTGGCGCACGGCCAGCCGCGCGCTGGCGCGCAGGTCGGCGTGGGTGCCGCAGGTAGCCGCGCGCAGCCGGCGCGTGCGCTGGAGCGCCAGGTGGGCACGCCGCGTACGCACGAGGTGCTGGAGCGCGCGCCATTCCTCGGCGGTCAGCGTCTCGAAATCGCGCTGGGCCAGCCGCTCCTGATCGGAAAACGTCAGCGGGGCGGTGAAGCGCTCCTCGCGGGCGGGCTGGCCGGGGGACGGAGGCGGCGGCTGGCGCGCGGCAAGCGCATCGGCGAGCCGGTTGCTGCGCTTGGGCGGCGGCGCGCCGGCATCGACGCGCGGCAGCAGCATCGCGCGCATCTTGCCTTCCCAGTCCGGGTCGCGCCAGAACAGGTCGAAGGCGGCATCGAACAGTGGACGCTGGTCGGGGCCGGACAGCACCAGCGCGGCCAGCGCGGCACGCACCTCGCCGCGCGCGCCAATGTCGATATGGCGCAGGGCGTCGAGCGCATCCACGGCGTGGGCTGGCGACAGCCCGAAGCCGGCATCGCGCAGCAGCCGCATGAAATGCGTGACGTTGCGCGCGAGCATGGGGAGGGCCGGGGTGGGGTGCGGCATGGGGTGCGGCATGGCGCTAGCGCTCCGGCGGGGCGCCAGCGAGCAGTTCGGCCACCGTGGGGCCATCGGCGCGGGCGAGGTCGTCCTGGTATTTCAGCAGCACGCCCAGCGTGTCGCGTACCGACTGCGGGTCCAGTTCGGTCACGCCCAGCGCGGCCAGCGCGCGGCACCAGTCGATGGCCTCGGCGATGCCGGGCGCCTTGAACAGGTCGATGCCGCGCAACCGATGGACGAAGTCGATCGCCTGATGCTGCAGCGCCGCGGCCGCCTCGGGCGCGCGGGCGGCCACGATCTCCAGCTCGCGCTGGCGGTCCGGGTAGCCCATCCACTGGTAGAGGCAGCGCCGCTTGAGCGCGTCGTGCACCTCGCGCGTGCGGTTGGAAGTGACCACGATCAGCGGCGGCCGCTCGGCCCGCACGACGCCGATCTCGGGAATCGACACCTGGTATTCGGACAGCACTTCGAGCAGGAAGGCTTCGAACGGCTCGTCGGCCCGGTCGATCTCATCGATCAGCAGCACGCGCGGCACGCCCGGCGCGGCAGGGTCCGGCAGCAGAGCTTCGAGCAGCGGGCGCTTGAGCAGGAAATCGTCGTGATAGAGCGACTGCTGCTCGGGCCGCTCGCCACGCGCCTCCGCCAGCCGCAGCGCCATGATCTGGCGCGGGTAATCCCATTCGTAAAGCGCGCTGGCGGCATCGAGCCCTTCGTAGCACTGCAGCCGCAGCAGCCGCGTCCCGAGCGCCGCCGCCATGGCCTGCGCGAGCGCGGTCTTGCCCACGCCGGGCTCGCCCTCCAGGAACAGCGGGCGCTGCATGCGCAGGGCGAGATAAAGCACGGTCGCCGTCTCGCGGTCGGCGAAGTACTGCTGGCGGTGCAGCAGGGCGGCGGTGTCGTCGATGGAGGCGGGGAGCATGGGTTCAATTTAGTCGATTTACGATTTTCATGGGCAGAAGAAGGCGGTAGAAGCGCCTCTGGTGCGTGATGTCATGCACTGCAACCGCTCTTCCTGGAGACACTCATGCTTCGAATCCGTTGGCTCATGCTGGCTTCGTGCGCGGCCTGGGCCCTAACCGCGAATGCCAAGGCGCCCGACACGCACGCGTCCGACGCGCAGGGTCGAACGTACGGCCAGAATTACAAGGACATGGTGCTGGCGCGCTGCATCGCCAGGGCATACGAGGGCGACGCAGCCGCATCGGCAGACGCCGGCCAGACGGCGGATGAACTGAGCGCATCCCTCTACTACGACATGGCATCAAGTATTGATGCGATCCCGCCCCTCGTCGACCAGTTCCTGGCACGCGACTACCGCAATCCACGGCTGAAGGCCCATTCCATGGGCCAGCAATTTCGTCTGTTGAAGTGCCTGGACCTCTATCACAGCAGGGCGCTTCAGGATCAGGTCAAGCGCCACGTCCCGAGGCCGAACCAGACCCACCGACAGGAGCCATGATGACGAGACCTTCCTTTCATGCGGCATGGGCTGCGGCCAATCGCATCTACGATCCCTCCAATTCCTCTGTGCGCGTGGCGAACGTCATTGGCGGTATGGTGAAGCGCAACATCCTGCACCCGGATCCGAAGCAACGTTGGGAGAACACCTGCGCCGTGCGCATCAGTTATGTCCTAAACCAAACTGGCGCACGAATCCCATTTGTCAAGAAGGAAACCGTCTCCGGCGCCGATGGCAGCTGGTACTTCTATCGCATCGAGAGGGTGTGCTCGACTACCTCAAGGTGCGATGGGGCCGGCCGGAAGTGGTTGCGCATCCGCCTTCCCACGGCGGCGCGTTGGCCGGACAACAAGGGTTACTGGTGTTCGAAATATCGGGCTGGACGGACGCCAAGGGACACGCCACCTTATGGGACGGCACCCACTGCTACGACAAGTGTTACTTCAACAGCGCCGCCGCGACCTATCGGACCGACCGCGCCAACTTCTGGCGCCTGCCATAGCCGGATAGGGCAGGCTGTTGGCTCCCCATCCCGGATGGATGGGGGGCCACAGCCTAGCATCACCCCTTCAACGCCTGCTCCACCGCCCTTGCTGTCAGCACCGGAATCAGATGCGCGCGGTATGCCGCTGACGCGTGCAGATCCGTGTTGAGCCGGGCGGCGTCCACCTTTACCGCGCGGGCGGCGGCGGGGGTGAAGCTGGCGGTCAGGGCCTGTTCCAGGTCGGGGGCGCGGTACACGCTGTCCGCCGCGCCGGTGATGGCCACGCGCACCAGCTTGCCGGTGCGCGCCACCATCACGCCGACCAGCGCGAAGCGCGAGGCCGGGTTGCGGAACTTGATGTAGGCGGCCTGGTCCGGGGTGGGGAAGCGGACCGCCGTGATCAGCTCGTCGGGCGCGAGCGCCGTTTCATAGAGCCCCTTGAAGAAGCTGTCGGCGGCGATGTTGCGCCGGTCGGTGACCACGGTGGCGTTAAGGCCGAGCACGGCGGCGGGGTAGTCGGCGCCGGGGTCGTCGTTGGCCAGCGAGCCGCCGATGGTGCCCATCGCCCGTACCTGGCGGTCGCCGATGCCATTGGCCATGGCCGCCAGCGCCGGGATGCGGCGCATGACTTCCGCATGGGCGGCCACGTCGGCGTGACGCGCGGCGGCGCCGATCACCAACTCGTCGCCCTCCACGCGGATGTCCGCCATGCCCGGGATGCGCGACACGTCCACCAGCATGCTGGGTGCCGCGAGCCGCAGCTTCATCGCCGCGAGCAGGCTCTGGCCGCCGCCCAGGAACTTGGCGTCGGCGTCGGCCTGGAGCTTGGCCACGGCGGCCTTGGCATCCGTGGCGCGTTCGAACTGGAATGCGTACATGATGTCTTCCTCCCGATTCAGGCCGATGTGGATTGTGCGGACTGGATGGCCTGCCACACGCGGTGCGGCGTGGCTGGCATCTGTACGTCGCGCACGCCGAGCGGTGCCAGCGCATCGACCAGCGCGTTGATGAACGCCGGTGGCGAGCCGATGGCGCCGGCCTCCCCGCAGCCCTTCACGCCGAGCGGGTTGTGCGTGCATGGCGTGCCCTTGGCGGTCTCCACGGTGAAGTCGGGCAGGTCGGCCGCGCGCGGCATGGCGTAGTCCATGTAGGAGCCGGTCAGCAACTGGCCGCTGTCGGGGTCGTACACGCACTGCTCCAGCATGGCCTGGCCCAGGCCCTGGCCGATGCCGCCATGCACCTGGCCTTCCACGATCATCGGATTGATGATGTTGCCGAAGTCATCCACGGCGGTGAACTTGACCACCTGCGACTCGCCGGTGTCGGGGTCCACCTCCACCTCGCAGACGTAGGCGCCGGACGGGTAGGTGAAGTTGGTCGGATCGTAGAACGCGTTCTCGTTCAGGCCCGGTTCGAGCTTGTCGAGCGGGTAGTTGTGCGGCACGTAGGCGGTCAGCGCCACCTCGCCGAAGGTCTTGGTGCGATCGGTGCCGGCCACGCGGAACACGCCGTCCTGGAACTCGATGTCGGCGTCGGATGCCTCCAGCAGGTGCGCGGCGATCTTCTTGGCTTTCGCCTCGATCTTGTCCAGCGCCTTCATGATGGCCGAGCCGCCCACCGCCAGCGAGCGCGAGCCGTAGGTGCCCATGCCGAACGGCACCCGGCCGGTATCGCCATGGACGATCTCCACCGCCTCCAGCCCGATGCCGAGCCGGTCCGCCACGATCTGCGCGAAGGTGGTCTCGTGGCCCTGCCCATGGCTGTGGGAGCCCGTGAACACGGTGACCGTGCCGGTGGGATGGACGCGGATCTCGCCCACTTCGAACAGGCCCGCCCGCGCGCCGAGTGCCCCGGCGATGTTCGATGGTGCCAGCCCGCACGCCTCGATGTAGCAGGAGTAGCCCAGCCCGCGCAGCTTGCCGCGCTGCTTGGCGGCCTCGCGCCGGGCCGGGAAGCCGGCCACGTCGGCCAGTTCCTCGGCACGCGCCAGGCAGGGCTCGTAGTCGCCCGTGTCGTAGGTCAGGCCCACCGGCGTGGCGTAGGGGAAGTCGTGGATGAAGTTCTTGCGCCGCAGCGTGGCGGGGGCGATGTTCATCTCGCGCGCGGCGGTTTCCACCAGCCGCTCGACCACGTAGGTGGCCTCCGGGCGGCCGGCGCCCCGGTAGGCATCGACCGGCGAGGTGTTGGTGAACACCGCCTTGACCTCGGCGTAGATCGCCGGCGTGGCGTACTGGCCGGCCAGCAGCGTGGCGTAGAGGATGGTCGGCACGCTGCTGGCGAAGGTGGACAGGTAGGCGCCCATGTTCGCCACCGTGTGCACGCGCATGGCCAGGAACTTGCCGTCGGCGTCGAGCGCCAGCTCGGCCTTGGTCACGTGGTCGCGGCCGTGCGCGTCAGTCAGGAAGGACTCGGACCGCTCGGCGGTCCACTTCACCGGCCGGCCGATCTTCTTCGACGCCCAGGTCAGCGCCACGTCCTCGGGATAGAGGAAGATCTTCGAGCCGAAGCCGCCGCCCACGTCCGGCGCGATGATGCGCAGGCGGGACTCCGGCAGCCCGAGCACGAAGGCGCCCATCAGCAGGCGCTCCACGTGCGGATTCTGGTTCGAGACGTAGACCGTGTAGCTGTCGTCCTGGCGCGTGTAGCTGGCGTTGACCGCGCGCGGCTCGATCGCGTTCGGGATCAGCCGGTTGTTGACGATATCGAGCGTGGTCACGTGCGCGGCCTTGCCGAAGGCGGCGTCCGTGGCGGCCTTGTCGCCATGGCCCCAGGTGTAGCAGGTGTTGGCCGGCACGTCGTCGTGGACCATCGTGGCGGCTGCGGCGGCGTCCGCCGGGCTGACCACGGCGGGCAACTCCTCGTAGTCGACATCGACCATCTCGGCGGCGTCACGCGCCTGCTGGAGCGTTTCGGCGATGACCAGCGCCACCTGGTCGCCCACGTGGCGGGCCTTGCCGTGCGCCAGCGCGGGGTGGGGCGGCTCTTTCATCGGCGTGCCGTCGATGCTGTGGATCAGCCAGCCGCAGGGCAGGCCGCCCACCTTGTCGGCGGCCATCTCCTCGCCGGTCAGCACGGCAATCACGCCGGGCGAGGCCAGGGCCTCGGTCTTGTCGATGGAGCGGATGCGCGCGTGCGCGTGCGGCGAGCGGACGAAACAGGCGTAGCTCTGGCGCGGCAGGGTCACGTCGTCGGTGTACTGGCCGTTGCCGGTCAGGAAGCGGTAGTCCTCCTTGCGGCGGACCGGCGCGCCGATCAACTTCTCGGGTGCGTTCATGGTCGGCTCCTATTCCGCACTGGCGACGGCCTGGCCGCTGCGCATGCTCGATTGGCCCTGCTGCACGGCGCGGACGATGTTCTGGTAGCCGGTGCAGCGGCACATATTGCCTTCCAGCTGCTCGCGGATGGACTGCGCATCGGCGTTGGGACGCTCGCGCAGCAGCGCGGTGGCGGCCATCACCATGCCGGGCGTGCAGAAGCCGCATTGCAGGCCGTGGCACTCGCGGAACGCTTCCTGCATCGGATGGAGTTGTCCGTCCGGCGCCAGGCCCTCGATGGTGGTGACCTTGGCGCCGTCCGCCTGGAGCGCCAGCACGTTGCACGACTTCACCGCCCGGCCGTCGAGGTGGACGGTGCAGGCGCCGCACTGGGCGGTGTCGCAACCGACGTGCGTGCCGGTGAGGCGCAGGGTTTCGCGCAGGAACTGGACCAGAAGGGTGTGGGGTTCTACCTGCGCGTCAACGGGCTTGCCATTGACCGTCAGGCGGATCGGAATCGCCATGCTTGTCTCCAATATGGGGTGGACGCGCATGGCCTGCCGCAAGAATCCCGAACGACTGCGCGGGACGGGCCACGACGCGGTACTGCCGCTTGGTTGTTACGGCTATTTCGTGATATTGGTGCTGCCGGGCCTGGGGCCCGGCCTTGCCGGAGATGCCTGGCGTGGCGAATTCCGCGACGCGGCCGTGAACGATCGGCCAGAACCGGCTCTAACAGTTAATCACAAAACCCCCGGTTCTGCCATGCGGGTTCCCCATCATGGGGCGGCCCGGCGCACATCGATCTGCCCCGGACCATGCAAGCGTTCATCGACTGGCTGTTTGGAACCGTCGCCCTGCCCAGCGTGGGCCTGCCGGCCATCTTTGTGGTCAGCCTGGTCTCGGCCACGCTGCTGCCGCTGGGCTCGGAGCCGGCCGTGTTCGGCTATATCAAGCTCAACCCGGACATGTTCTGGCCGGCCATCCTCGTGGCCACGGTCGGGAATACGGTCGGTGGGGCCATCGACTGGTGGCTCGGATACGCCGCCAAGCTGGCGCTGGTGCGCTACCGCCAGCGGCGCCAGCATATCCAGCACGAGCGGGAGCACGCCGAGCATCGCGGCCATCCGGTGAAGAAACACAAGCCCAAGCTGGACGCCAAATACTTCCGCTGGATGCGCCGGCTGGGCCCGCCCACGTTGCTGCTGTCCTGGCTGCCCGCTATAGGTGATCCGTTGTGCACTTTAGCGGGATGGTTGCGCCTGTCGTTCTGGCCCAGCCTCGGCTATATGGCGATCGGCAAGTTCTTCCGCTACCTTGTGATGACGGCCAGCCTGATGTGGATTCCAGACTCGTTCTGGCACGGCGTGGGGGAAGCGATTCGTCAATGGTTCTGACAGAACCGTCTCTTATGCCTTGTTGCGGTGCAGCGAAGCGGGCCCTTGCAGTACAATCGCGCTTCAATGAACGACATTCGCGCACTGTCCCCGTGCGCAGCAGGAAGCGGTCCCGCCATGAACGCCCCACTCGTGCTCGATGCCAAGCTCGCCGCACAGGACGCCCCCGCGCGCCTGCGCGAGATTCCCTATAACTACACGTCCTTCTCGGACCGCGAGATCGTTATCCGCCTGCTGGGCGAGGAAGCCTGGCGCATTCTGGATGAACTGCGTGGTGAGCGCCGCACTGGCCGCTCCGCGCGAATGCTGTACGAAGTGCTCGGCGACATCTGGGTCGTACGGCGCAACCCGTACCTCCAGGACGACCTGCTCGAGAACCCCAAGCGCCGCCAGATGCTGGTCAGCGCGCTGCATCACCGCCTGAGCGAGATCGAGAAGCGCCGCGCCGCCGACCGTGCCGAGCACGCCGAGCCGGCCGCCGAGGATCGCTCGCACCGGGTGGAGCAGCTGGTGGCCTTCGCCAAGCAGGCCATCGAGTCGTTCAAGCAGGAATTCGCCGACGCCTACGACCTGCGCAAGCGCGCGCAGCGCGTGCTGGGCAAGGTCACGCAGAAAGACAACATCAAGTTCGACGGGCTGTCGCGCGTCTCGCACGTGACCGACGCCACCGACTGGCGCGTGGAATACCCGTTCGTCGTGCTGACTCCGGACAGCGAGGAAGAGATCGCCGGCCTGGTGAAGGGCTGCTTCGAACTCGGCCTGACCATCATCCCGCGTGGGGGCGGCACCGGCTACACCGGCGGCGCCGTGCCGCTGACGCCGTTCTCGGCCGTCATCAACACCGAGAAGCTCGAGGAGCTGGGCCTGGTCGAGCAGACCGACCTGCCCGGCGTGGACCACAAGGTGGCGACGATCTTCTCCGGCGCCGGCGTGGTCACGCGCCGCGTGGCGGACGCGGCCGACAAGGCCGGCCTCGTCTTCGCGGTGGACCCGACCTCGATCGATGCCTCGTGCATCGGCGGCAATGTGGCGATGAACGCCGGCGGCAAGAAGGCCGTGCTGTGGGGCACCGCGCTCGACAACCTGGCCTGGTGGCGCATGGTCGATCCCGAGGGCAACTGGCTCGAGATCACGCGCCTGGACCACAACCTCGGCAAGATTCACGACGTGCCCGTGGCCACCTTCGAACTGAAGTGGTCGGACGGCAACCGCGCGCCGGGCGACAAGGTGCTGCGCACCGAGACGCTGGCCATCGAGGGCCGCAAGTTCCGCAAGGAAGGGCTGGGCAAGGACGTCACGGACAAGTTCCTGGCCGGCCTGCCCGGCGTGCAGAAGGAAGGCTGCGACGGCATCATCACCAGCGCGCGCTGGATCCTGCACCGCATGCCCAAGCACGTGCGCACGGTCTGCCTGGAGTTCTTCGGCCAGCCGCGCGACGCGATTCCGAGCATCGTCGAGATCAAGGATTACCTGGACGGCGAGTCCAAGCGCGAAGGCGGCGCCATCCTGGCCGGCCTGGAGCACCTGGACGAGCGCTACCTGCGCGCCGTGGGCTACGCCACCAAGAGCCGCCGCAACGCCTTCCCGAAGATGGTGCTGATCGGTGACATCGTCGGCGACGACGAGGACGCCGTGGCGCGCGCCACCTCGGAAGTGATCCGCATGGCCAACGGCAAGAGCGGCGAAGGCTTCGTCGCGGTGAGCCCGGAGGCCCGCAAGAAGTTCTGGCTCGACCGCTCGCGCACGGCCGCCATCGCCCGCCACACCAACGCCTTCAAGATCAACGAGGACGTGGTGATTCCGCTGCCGCGGATGGGCGAGTACACCGACGGCATCGAGCGCATCAACATCGAACTGTCGATCAAGAACAAGCTCAAGCTGGCCGACGAGCTGGAAGCGTTCTTCGCGCGCGGCAACCTGCCACTGGGCCGCAGCGACGACGCCAACGAGATTCCGAGTGCCGAACTGCTGGAAGACCGGGTTGCACACGCGCTGACGCTGCTGCGCGAGGTGCGCGCGCGCTGGCGCTACCTGCAGGACCACCTGGACGTGCCGCTGGCCACCGCGCGTGCCGCGCTGATCGGTCACGGCCTGGGCCTGCTCGGCCCGGCGTTCGAGGAGCGCCTGCACCAGCAGCCGGACGCGAACGTGTTCCACCTGCTGCAGGACCGCACCATCCGCGTGAGCTGGAAGAGCGAGGTCCGCGCCGAGCTGCGCAAGATCTTCAACGGCGGCGAATTCAAGCCGATCCTGGACGAGGCGCAGAAGATCCACAAGCAGGTCCTGCGCGGCCGCGTGTTCGTGGCGCTGCACATGCACGCCGGCGACGGCAACGTCCACACCAACCTCCCGGTGAACTCGGACGACTACGCCATGCTGCAGGACGCCCACCGCGCGGTGGCCCGCATCATGGCGCTGGCGCGCTCGCTGGATGGCGTGATCTCGGGGGAGCACGGCATCGGCATCACCAAGCTGGAGTTCCTGACCGAGGACGAGATCGGCGAGTTCCGCGCCTACAAGCAGCGCGTGGACCCGCAGGGCCGCTTCAACAAGGGCAAGCTGCTGCCGGGCGCCGACCTGCGCAACGCGTACACGCCGTCGTTCGGCCTGATGGGGCACGAGTCCATCATCATGCAGCAGAGCGACATCGGCGCGATTGCCGAAAGCGTGAAGGACTGCCTGCGCTGCGGCAAGTGCAAGCCGGTGTGCGCCACCCACGTGCCGCGCGCCAACCTGCTGTACAGCCCGCGCAACAAGATCCTGGCGACCTCGCTGCTGATCGAAGCCTTCCTGTACGAGGAACAGACGCGCCGGGGCGTGTCCATCAAGCACTGGGACGAGTTCTCGGACGTGGCCGACCACTGCACGGTCTGCCACAAGTGCGTGACGCCGTGCCCGGTGAAGATCGACTTCGGCGATGTGTCGATGAACATGCGCAACCTGCTGCGCAAGATGGGCCAGAAGAAGTTCAACCCAGGCACCGCGGCGTCGATGTTCTTCCTGAACGCGACCAACCCGCAGACCATCAACCTGACCCGCACGGCGATGATCGGGCTCGGCTACAAGGCCCAGCGGCTCGGCAACGAGGTGCTGAAGAAGTTCGCCCGCAAGCAGACCCAGCACCCGCCGGCCACGGTGGGCAAGCCGCCGGTGCAGCAGCAGGTGATCCACTTCATCAACAAGAAGATGCCGGGCAACCTGCCCAAGAAGACGGCCCGCGCGCTGCTGGACATCGAGGACAACGAGATCGTGCCGATCATCCGCGACCCGAAGCTGACCACGGCCGAGAGCGAGGCGGTGTTCTACTTCCCGGGCTGCGGCTCGGAGCGGCTGTTCTCGCAGGTGGGGCTGGCCACGCAGGCCATGCTGTGGCACGTGGGCGTGCAGACCGTGCTGCCGCCGGGCTACCTGTGCTGCGGCTATCCGCAGCGCGGCAACGGCCAGTACGACAAGGCCGAGAAGATGGTCAGCGACAACCGCGTGCTGTTCCACCGCGTGGCCAACACGCTGAACTACCTCGACATCAAGACCGTGGTGGTGAGCTGCGGCACGTGCTACGACCAGCTCGCCGGGTATGAATTCGACAAGATCTTCCCGGGGTGCCGCATCATCGACATCCACGAGTACCTGCTCGAGAAGGGCGTGAAGCTGGAAGGCGTGACCGGTACGCGCTACATGTACCACGACCCCTGCCACACCCCGATCAAGACGATGGACCCGACCAAGCTGGTCAACGACCTGATGGGCGGGAACGGCGGCAGCGGTGCGGGCAAGATCGAGAAGAACGAGCGTTGCTGTGGCGAATCAGGCACTTTGGCCGTGACGCGCCCGGACATCTCCACGCAGGTCCGCTTCCGCAAGGAAGAGGAAATGCGCAAGGGCGCCGACAAGCTGCGCACGGACGGCTTCACCGGCGACGTGAAGATCCTGACCAGCTGCCCGTCGTGCCTGCAGGGGCTGTCGCGCTACAACGAGGACGCCTCGGTGACGGCCGACTACATCGTGATCGAGATGGCCAAGCACCTGCTGGGCGAGAACTGGCTGCCCGAGTACGTGGCCCGCGCCAACGCCGGCGGCATCGAGCGCGTGCTGGTGTAAAGCAGCCAGCGGACTCCGGCGGACACCATGACGCGACTCCCCAACTGCCCCCTGTGCGAAGCCGATGGCGGCGAACTGGTCTGGATGGGGGATCGCGCGCGCGTGATCCTCGTCGAGCATGACCGGCATCCCGGCTTCTGCCGCATCGTCTGGAACGACCACGCCGCCGAGCTGACCGATCTGGACGATGCCGACCAGGCCTGGCTGATGCGGCTGGTGGCCCGGGTGGAGCGCACCGTGCGCGAGGTGATGACGCCGGACAAGGTCAACCTGGCCGCGTTCGGCAACATGGTGCCGCACCTGCACTGGCATATCATTCCGCGCTACCGCTGGGACACGCATTTCCCGGAGGCGATCTGGGCGGCGCCCCAGCGCGCGGCGGAGCCGGCGCGCATCGGCGAGCTGGCCCTGCGGCTGCCGACGCTGCGCACCGCGCTGGCCGTGATGCCGTCCGCTGACTGATTGCCTGACTGCGATAACAACCGAGCATGGCTGACTGACCGGAGGGCGGCACGGAACCCGCCACGGGGCGGCGACGTCTGACCTCCGTCGAACAACAACACGCCCGCTGGCCGGAACGGCGGCGGGCCACACCTGCGCCACCATGTCCTCCACTCCGTCGTCCGTCACCGTGCCCGGCCCGGCCGTCCCGGCCGAGGCTCTCAAGATCCAGAGCCGGCTGCGCCTGGCGGCCACCTGGGACCTGATCAAGCCCTACTGGAAATCCGAAGACCGCAAGGCGGGGCTGGGGCTGCTGCTCCTGGTCGTCGCGCTCAATCTCGGCATCGTCTATATCAACGTGCTGCTGACCGAGTGGAACCGGGTGTTCTACAACGCCCTGGAACAGCGCGACTTCGTCTCGTTCAAGGAACTGCTGCTGCGATTCTCGTGGATCGCGGCCTGTTTCATCGTGCTGGCGATCTCGCGCCAGTACTACCAGATGATGTTGCAGATGCGCTGGCGGACGTGGATGACCGGCGTCTTCATGCAGCGCTGGCTCGGCCATCAGGCGTACTACCGCATCGAACAGACCCATTCGACCGACAACCCCGACCAGCGTCTGGCCGACGACCTGCGCCAGTTCACCGACGGAGCGCTGACGCTCTCCATGGGGCTGCTGAACTCGGTGGTCACGCTGGTGTCGTTCATCGGCATTCTCTGGGTGGTGTCGGGGCCGATCAGCTTCGTGCTGGGCGGCACCGAACTGACGATTCCCGGCTACATGGTCTGGTTCGCCGCCGGCTACGCGGTGATCGGCTCGCTGATTGCCCACTTCGTGGGCCGGCCGCTGATCGGCCTGTCCTTCCAGCAGGAGCAGTACGAAGCTAACTTCCGTTTCATGCTGGTGCGCCTGCGCGAGAATAGCGAGCCGGTGGCGCTGTACCGCGGCGAACCGACCGAGCAGGCCGGCCTGCGGGCCCGCTTCGAACGGATCCGGGCGAACTGGAACCAGCTGATGCGCTACACGCGGCGGCTGACCTTCGTGAACTCGGGCTACGGCCAGTTCGCGATCATCTTCCCGCTGCTGGTGGCCGCGCCGCGCTATTTCTCCGGCAAGCTCACGCTGGGCGGGCTGATGCAGATCAATTCCGCCTTCGGGCAGGTGCAGGGCGCGCTGTCCTGGTTCGTGGACAGCTACGCCACGCTGGTCGGCTGGAAGGCCGCCGCCAACCGTCTGATCGACTTCCAGGACGCCATCCGCGTGGCCGAGCGCCAGGACCTGACGCACGAGGGCCCGGGCGACATCGAGGTGGTGGTGGCGGAGGGCCAGGACGGCATCGACCTGACCGGCCTCGCGCTGGCGCTGCCGGTACGCGGCGGCAAGAGCCCGGACGAGGAGGGCGTGGATCCGCAACATCCGGCCCACCCGCGCCAGCGGCCGCTGGTGGCGCCGTTCTCGCTGTCCATCGGGCAGGGCGAGCGGTGGCTGGTCAGCGGGCCGTCCGGCTGCGGCAAGAGCGTGCTGTTCCGCGCGCTGGCCGGGATCTGGCCTTACGGCCACGGCCGCATCGCGGTGCCGGGCAAGCGCATGCTGTTCCTGCCGCAGCGCAGCTACCTGCCGATCGGCACGCTGGCCGATGCGCTGGCCTACCCGGACGCCGGCACGGCGCACTCGTGCGAGACGCTGCAACAGGTGCTGCGCCAGGCCCGGCTGGCCATGCTGGCGAACCAGCTCGATGTGTTCGACAACTGGTCGCTGCGCCTGTCGCCGGGCGAGCAGCAACGGCTGGCCTTCGCCCGCGCGCTGCTCCAGAAGCCCGATTTCCTGTTCCTGGACGAGGCCACGGCGGCGCTCGACGAGGAAACCGAGGCTGCCATGTACCAGCTGATGGTCGATAGCCTGCCGGACGCCACCATCGTCAGCATCGCCCACCGCAGCACCGTGGCCGCCTTCCATGACCGGCGGCTGCGCTACCTCCCCGTGGCGCCGACCGGCGCGCGCGACGAAAGCGGTGCCGGACCCCAGGATGGGCAAGGCATGGGGGGTGGAGTAAGCTATCGGGTCGTACAAGACACATCGGACGCGCTCCCCGCGTGACCCTACTATGGCTGGCCTAGAGAAAGACACCCCCCATCCCACCGCGCTGACCGTGCATACGCAGTCGCGCGTGCTGGAAATCGGCTTCGACAATGGCCGCGCGTGGCGCCTGCCGTTCGAGCTGCTGCGCGTCTATTCGCCGTCCGCCGAGGTCCAGGGCCATGGCCCGGGCCAGGAAACGCTCCAGACCGGCAAGCGCGAGGTGGGCATCGCGGCGGTGGAGCCCGTGGGCAACTACGCGATCCTGATCCGCTTCGACGACGGCCACGACACCGGCATCTACTCGTGGGAGCTGCTGTATCGCCTGGGCGACCAGCAGGAAGCGCTGTGGAACGACTACCTGAAGCGGCTCGAAGCCGCCGGCGTCGACCGCGATGCGCCGATGGTGGCCGGCGGCGGCCATGCCTGCGGCCACCACCACTGATCCCCGTCTATATATATCCGCACCTGGAGTACCAGACATGAGCGAGACCCACTTCGGGTTCGAGAAAGTCGACGAAACGGATAAGGCCGGCAAGGTAGCTGGCGTGTTCCATTCGGTCGCGAGCAAGTACGACGTGATGAACGACCTGATGTCCGGCGGCATGCACCGGCTCTGGAAGATGTTCACCATCGCCCAGGCCAATGTGCGCCCGGGCCAGAAGGTGCTCGACATCGCCGGCGGCACGGGCGACCTGGCCAAGGCTTTCGCGAAGCGGGCCGGCCCGACCGGCGAGGTCTGGCTGACAGACATCAACGAATCCATGCTGCGCGTGGGCCGCGACCGCCTGCTCGACAAGGGCGTGGTGACCCCGGTGGCGCTGTGCGACGCCGAGCGGATTCCCTTTCCGGACAACTACTTCGACCTCGTCACGGTGGCGTTCGGGCTGCGTAACATGACCCACAAGGACCGCGCGCTGGCCGAGATGCGCCGCGTGGTGAAGCCGGGCGGCAAGGTCATGGTCCTGGAATTCTCCAAAGTCTGGAAGCCGCTGGAAAAGGCCTACGATGTTTACTCGTTCAAGGTATTGCCGTGGCTGGGCGAGCGGGTGGCTGGGGATGCCCCGAGCTATCGCTATCTCGCAGAATCGATCAGAATGCATCCAGACCAGGGTTCACTTGTACGCTTGATGGAACATGCGGGGCTCGAGAAGGTCGAATACTTCAATCTGACGGGCGGAGTGGTGGCGCTCCACGTCGGGCGTAAGTACTAATTCGCCATGTTCGGCCTTGGATGGCCGAAACTGACAGGGGATCGCAGAAAATGTCTTCTTTTCGTGGAAAATTCCTCGCCGCGTCGCTGATCGCGACGCTGGCGCTGGGGGTCGCGCTGGACGCCAATGCCAAGCGGCTGGGCGGCTCGCGCAGTGTTGGCAAGCAGTCGTCCTCCGTGACGCAGCAACGCCAGCAGGCGCCGGCCCAGCAATCGCCGACGCAGCAACCGGCCCAACAGCCCAACCAGGCGGCACCGGCCACGGCTGGCGCGGCCGGCGGTGCGGCGGCGGCTGCACCCAAGCGTAACTGGGGCGGTATGCTCGGCGGCCTGGCGGCTGGTCTGGGTCTCGGCTACCTGCTCTCGCACTTCGGTCTGGGCGGTGCGGCTGCCAGCTTCCTGTCGAATCTGATCCTGATCGGCGGTATCGCGCTGCTGGCCTTCTGGCTGATCCGCAAGTTCCGTGGCGGTGGCGCTGCGCGCCGCCAGCAACCGGCCTACGCCGGCATGGGCAATCAGGGCAACCAGGGTGGTTTCGGTGGCAACGACCTGTCGCGCACTGCCGAGCCGACCTTCCGTCAGGCCGAGCAGCCGGCCCAACCCGCGCAACCTGCCGCCTACGGCGGCGCGGCGGCCAACCCAGTAATGGGTGGCGCTGCTGCCGGTGCCGTGGCTGCTGCAGCGCAGCAACCGTGGGGCGTGCCGGCCGACTTCGACACCGAAGCCTTCCTGCGCAATGCCAAGGTTCACTACGTGCGCCTGCAGGCCGCGTGGGACGCCGGCAATCTCGACGACATCCGAGAGTTCACCACGCCGGAAATGTTCGCCGAGATCAAGATGGATCTGGCCGAGCGCGGCGCCGAGGTCAACAAGACCGACGTCGTGACGCTGGATGCCCAACTGCTGGGCATCGAGGACACCCCGACGCAGCACGTTGCCAGCGTGCGTTACGCCGGCATGATGCGCGAGCGCGCGGGCGAGCCGGCCCAGCCGTTCGCCGAGGTCTGGAACCTGGCCAAGGCCACCGCCGGCAACGGTGGCTGGCTGCTGGCCGGCATTCAGCAGGAGTCCTGAGCGTAATCTCCCCGCCGCTTCCACGGATGCGGCGGGCGAGTAGCTTAGAATGGAGGCCCACGCGTGCGTGGGCCTTTTTTGTTGCCCGACTACCGCAAACCGCTCGCCATGAACGCCTTGCCTTCCCCGCTGGCCGCGCCGATCGTTGCCGCGCTCAATCACCTGATCGAACAGGAGCCGTGGGCCTGCGCGCTGCTGTCGCCCTTTGCCGGCCGCGTGATCCGCTTCGATGCCGCCGCCTTCGCGCTGGCGCTGAAGGTGACCGAACACGGCTGCATCGAGCAGGCCACGGTGGCCGAGGCGCCGGCCGTGACCTTGCTGGTGCCGTTGCAGCAATGGCCGCTGGTGGTGGCCGACGTGGCCGAGGGCGGGCAGGCCGCCGCGATGCGCCATGTGCGGATCGAAGGCGACGCGGAACTGGCCAACGCCGTGTCCACGCTGGCCCGCAGCCTGCGCTGGGACGCCGCCGAAGACCTGTCGCGCGCGCTGCGCGGCGTGATGGGCGGCCCGGTCAGTGACAGCGTGGCGCAGCGGGTGGTCGATGGTGCGCGCCAGGTTCACGATAACGCCACCCGCGTGGGCCGCGCCCTGCTCGACAATGTGACGGAATACCTACTCGACGAACAACCGACCCTCGTGCGCCACGCGGCGCTGGACGGCTTTGCCGATGACGTGGCGCGGCTGCGCGACGACCTCGAACGGCTGGAAAAGCGGCTGGAACGGCTGGAACGCCAGCCAGCCGCGCCGGGCAAGCTGCCGTCCGCCCACCGTTGATGGCCCGGCCGTCGTCCTCCCTCCCTTTTGCCTGCGCCGCCGCCTGCGCGCGCGGCGTGCCTCCGCACCGTAAAGAATCCGCATGACCCGCCTTCTGCGTCTCTGCAAGATCGTCTTTGTCATCCTGTATTACGGGCTCGATGAACTCGTGCTGTCCGGCTTCAAGAGCCGGCGCATCAAGCTGCTGGTGAAGGTCATCACCATCGGCCGCAAGCTCGAGCAGCCGCGCGGCGTGCGCCTGCGGATGGCGCTGACCACGCTCGGGCCGATCTTCGTCAAGTTCGGCCAGGTGTTGTCCACCCGCCGCGACCTGATGCCGCCCGACATCGCCGACGAACTGGCGATGCTCCAGGACCAGGTGCCGCCGTTCGACCCGGTGTTGGCCGTCAAGATCATCGAGAAGTCGCTCGGCCGGCCGCTTTCGGACTTGTTCGAGAATTTCGAGCACACGCCGGTGGCCAGCGCGTCCATCGCGCAGGTGCACTTCGCCACGCTGCGCGGCGGCCCGAACCATGGGCGTGAGGTGGCGGTGAAGGTGCTGCGGCCCGGCATGCTGCCCGTGATCGACAGCGACCTGGCCCTGATGCGCGATATGGCGACCTGGCTCGAGCGCGTCTGGGTGGATGGCCGCCGGCTCAAGCCGCGCGAGGTGGTGGCCGAGTTCGACAAGTACCTGCACGACGAACTCGACCTGATGATCGAGGCCGCCAACGCCAGCCAGTTGCGCCGCAACTTCATCGAGAGCGGGCTGCTGCTGGTGCCGGAAGTGTTCTGGGACTGGTGCACCAGCAACGTGTTCGTGATGGAGCGGATGCACGGCATCCCGATCTCGCGCATGGAGTCGCTGAAGGCGGCTGGCGTGGACATGCACCAGCTGGCCGAGGAGGGCGTGGAGATCTTCTTCACGCAGGTGTTCCGCGACGGCTTCTTCCACGCCGACATGCACCCCGGCAACATCCTCGTCTCGGTGCAGCCGGAGACGTTCGGGCGCTATATCGCGCTGGACTTCGGCATCGTCGGCGCGCTGTCCGAGTTCGACAAGAACTACCTCGCGCAGAACTTCATCGCATTTTTCCGACGCGACTACCACCGTGTGGCGCTGCTGCACGTGGAATCGGGCTGGGTGCCGGCCGAGACGCGCGTGGAGGAGCTGGAGTCCGCCGTGCGCGCCTGCTGCGAGCCGTACTTCGACAAACCGCTGCGCGAGATCTCGCTCGGCATGGTGCTGATGCGGCTGTTCCAGACCTCGCGGCGGTTCAACGTCGAGATCCAGCCGCAGCTGGTGCTGCTGCAGAAGACGCTGCTCAATATCGAGGGGCTGGGCCGGCAGCTCGACCCGGAACTCGACCTCTGGAAGACCGCCAAGCCGTTCCTCGAAAAGTGGATGTACGAGCAGGTGGGCTGGCAGGGCGCCTGGGAGCGGGTAAAGGTGGAGGCGCCGCAGTGGGCCAAGATGCTGCCTGACTTCCCGCGCCTGGCGCACCAGTTCCTGGAACGCCGCGCGCTGCAGAACAATGGCGAGCAGGAGCGGCTGCTGGCGCAGCTCGTGGTGGAGCAGCGGCGCACCAACCGTCGGCTGTCCACGGCGCTGATGCTGATCGGCGGCTTCCTGGCCGGCATCGTGCTGGTGCAGGCGCTGGCCTGGGCGGGCTACTGGTAAGCCTCGGACGCACGCCATGCCGAATCCCCCGAAACGCGAATTCGAGAGCCGCAACGCCGCCGACGCGGCGTTCTGGGACGAGCGCTTTGCGCGGCAATTCACGCCTTGGGACGCTCAGGGCGTGCCGGCCGAGTTCGAGGCGTTCGCTGCCGGATTGACGCCGTGCCCGACCCTGGTGCCGGGCTGTGGCAACGGCTGGGAGGCCGGCTGGCTCCACGCGCGCGGCTGGCCGGTGACGGCGATCGACTTCTCCGCCGAGGCGGTGGCGTCGGCGCGGCGGGCGCTCGGCGCCGCCGCCGTGGTGGTGCGGGAGGCCGATTTCTTCGCCTTCACGCCCGAGCCGCCCTGCCAGCTGATCTACGAGCGCGCCTTCCTGTGCGCGCTGCCGCCGGCGCTGCGCCAGCCCTATGCCGACCGCGTGGCGGCACTGCTGCCACCGGGCGGATTGCTGGCCGGCTACTTCTATATAGGTGAGACGCGCGGCGGGCCCCCGTTCACCATGCCCCGCACCGAGCTGGACGGGCTGCTGGCGCCGGCCTTCGATCTGGTGGAGGACCGTCCGTCCGCCGCGCCGCTGCCGGTCTTCGCGGCCGGCCAGGAGCGCTGGCAGGTCTGGCGCCGGCGCGCCTGAAGCGAACCTGATCCGATCCAGATTCGACCCCGAGCCGTTTCCAAGTCGTCCATGCGGCGCTTCCCGCACCGGCGTGGGGAATTCGCCGCGCCCGGGGATTTTTTTTCGACCCGTCGGGTCTGCATCGCTATAATCCGCCGGCATTTCTCCGCAACTTCGGAAATCTGGGATAGGGCAGCGGCATGCTGATCTGGTTCGTCATCGTCTATTGGGTTATCTCGGTCGGCATTGGGCTGTGGGCGGCGCTGCGCGTCAAGGGCACCGCCGACTTCGCCGTGGCCGGCCGCAGCCTGCCGTTCTACATCGTCACCGCCACGGTGTTCGCCACCTGGTTCGGCTCCGAAACCGTGCTCGGCATCCCGGCCGTGTTCCTCAAGGAGGGGCTCTCCGGCGTGGTGTCCGACCCGTTCGGCTCCTCGCTCTGCCTGATCCTGGTGGGCCTGTTCTTCGCCCGGCCGCTGTACCGGATGAACCTGCTGACCATCGGCGACTACTATCACAACCGCTACGGGCGCGTGGCCGAAGTGCTGACCACGCTATGTATCGTGGCGTCCTACCTCGGCTGGGTGGCGGCGCAGATCAAGGCGCTGGGGCTGGTGTTCTATACGGTGTCCGACGGCGCGCTGTCGCAGGACGCCGGCATGATGATCGGCGCGGCCAGCGTGCTGGTCTACACGCTCTTCGGCGGCATGTGGTCGGTGGCGGTGACCGATTTCATCCAGATGATCATCATCGTGATCGGCATGCTCTATATCGGCTACGAGGTCAGCGGGCAGGCCGGCGGCGTGGCGGCGGTGGTGTCGCACGCGGCGGCGGCCGGGAAGTTCGAGTTCTGGCCGTCGCTGGACCTGATCCAGATCATTGGCTTCGCGGCGGCGCTATTCACGATGATGCTGGGCTCGATTCCGCAGCAGGACGTGTTCCAGCGCGTGACCTCGTCGCGTACGGAGAAGATTGCCGGGCGCGCCTCGGTGCTGGGCGGCGTGCTGTACTTCTTCTTCGCCTTCATCCCGATGTTCCTGGCCTATTCGGCCACGATGATCGATCCCGGCATGGTCGAGAAGTACATCAACTCGGATTCGCAGCTGATCCTGCCGCAACTGATCCTGACCCATGCGCCGATGTTCGCGCAGGTGATGTTCTTCGGCGCGCTGCTGTCGGCCATCAAGAGCTGCGCGTCGGCCACGCTGCTGGCGCCGTCCGTGACGTTCGCGGAGAACATCATGCGGCCGTACTTCCGCCATCTGACCGACAAGCAGTTCCTGCGCGTGATGCAGGCCGTGGTGTTGGTCTTCACGACGCTGGTGACGCTGTTCGCGCTGAATTCGCACCTGTCGATCTTCCACATGGTGGAAAACGCGTACAAGGTGACGCTGGTGTCGTCCTTCGTGCCGCTGGCGTTCGGGCTGTTCTGGAAGCCGGCCACGCGACAGGGCGGGCTGGCCGCCATCCTGATGGGGCTGGCATCCTGGCTGACCTGCGAGGTGGCCTTCGCCGACGCCGCCGTGCCGCCGCAGATGGTGGGGCTGATGTTCTCGATCAGCGGCATGGTGTTCGGCTCGCTGCTGCCGCAATGGATCAGCGAGCGACCGGGCGTCAAGGAAGTGCATATTGCGTAACTTCCAAGCCTGAAACCGGGTCCGGCACCCCGGCGGCGCCGGTAAAACGGGCCCCAGGCGCCTCATAGGCGACCTGAGGCGCCCGGAATGGCCTCTTTTCCCGGCGGTGGACGGGCCGCCGACAGTTTATAATCCGAGGCTTTGCATCGCCGTGCGGGTGTTTTTCCGCGAATTGCCATTGCAAATGGCCTCCGGCGCTGCCACCTGTTGTTCCCAATCCAGATTTCCGCGAAAAGAACCATCATGCCGATCTATGCCTACCGTTGCGACGCCTGCGGCCACGGGCGCGATGTGCTGCAGAAAATGAGCGATGCCCCGCTCACGGACTGCCCATCCTGCGGCGCTGCCGGGTCCTTCAAGAAACAACTGACCGCCGCCGGCTTCCAGCTCAAGGGCTCGGGCTGGTACGTCACGGACTTCCGTGGCGGCAACAGCGGCAACAAGGGCGCCAGCGCGCCAGCGGCTACGGGCGGCGCGGCGGCATCGGCCCCGGCGGCCTCGGGCGGTGACTCGTCTGGTTCGTCGGCTTCGTCGTCGTCCACGTCCACGTCTTCGACGCCTTCCGCCCCGGCGGGCGGCAGCGCCAGCGCCTGACCCTCATGGCCAAAACCGTGGTTGCCAAGAAAACCTCCGCCCTCAAGACCTGGTTCCTGACCGGGCTGCTCGTGCTGGTGCCGCTCGGCATCACGCTGTGGGTGCTCAATTTGATCATCGGCACGATGGACCAGAGCATGGCCCTGCTGCCGGTGGCGTGGCAGCCCGAGAACCTGTTCGGGCGCCGCATTCCAGGTCTTGGCGCCATCCTGACGCTGCTGTTCATCCTGCTGGTGGGCGTGCTCGCGCACAACTTCATCGGCCAACGGCTGGTGCGCTGGTGGGAAATGCTGCTCGGCCGCATTCCCGTGGTGGGCCCCATCTACACCAGCGTGAAGCAGGTCTCGGACACGCTGCTGTCGTCGTCCGGCAACGCGTTCCGCAAGGCGCTGCTGGTGCAGTATCCGCGCGAGGGGTCGTGGACCATCGCGTTTCTGACCGGCCGGCCCGGCGGAGACGTGCAGAATCACCTCCAGGGCGAATACGTCAGCGTCTACGTGCCGACCACGCCGAATCCGACCTCGGGCTTCTTCCTGATGATGCCCAAGGCCGACACCATCGAACTCGACATGACCGTCGACGCCGCGCTCAAGTACATCGTCTCGATGGGCGTCGTGGCGCCGACGGAGCTGCCCCGCAAGTCCGGCACGCCGGGCCGTCCGGCGGATGCGGCCGAGGCCGCGGACACCGCTGAAGAGGCGGTTGCGGTCGCCGACTCGAACCCTACTCATTGAATTGCGCGCGGGCCGCCTCGCGGCCGCGCATTACCGGGAATTTCTCCTATGTCCTCCATGCGTACTCACTACTGCGGTCTGGTGACCGAACAACTGATCGGCCAGGAAGTGGCCCTGACCGGCTGGGTACAGCGCCGGCGTGACCACGGCGGCGTGATCTTCGTCGATCTGCGAGACCGCGAGGGCCTGGTGCAGGTGGTTTGCGATCCGGATCGCCCGGAGATGTTCAAGGCCGCCGAAGAGATCCGCAACGAGTTCTGCATCCGCATCACTGGCAAGGTGCGTCCGCGCCCGGCCGGCACGGAGAACGCCAACCTGACCTCGGGCAAGATCGAGGTGCTGTGCCATGAGCTGAGCGTGCTGAACCCGTCGGTCACGCCCCCGTTCCAGCTGGACGACGACAACCTGTCGGAAACCACCCGCCTGACGCACCGCGTGCTGGACCTGCGCCGCCCGCAGATGCAGTACAACCTGCGCCTGCGCTACAAGGTGGCCATGGAAGTGCGCAAGTACCTGGACGCCCAAGGCTTCATCGACATCGAAACGCCGATGCTGGGCAAGAGCACGCCGGAAGGCGCGCGCGACTACCTGGTGCCGTCGCGCACGAACCCGGGCCACTTCTTCGCGCTGCCGCAATCGCCGCAGATCTTCAAGCAGATGCTGATGGTCTCGGGCTTCGACCGCTACTACCAGATCACCAAGTGCTTCCGCGACGAAGACCTGCGCGCTGATCGCCAGCCCGAATTCACGCAGATCGACTGCGAGACGTCGTTCCTGACCGAGCAGGAGATCCGCGACCTGTTCGAGGACATGATGCGCACCGTGTTCAAGAACGCCATCAACGTGGACCTGGACGCCGCGTTCCCGGTGATGGAGTACCGCGAGGCCATGGCCCGCTTCGGCTCGGACAAGCCGGACCTGCGCGTGAAGCTCGAATTCACCGAGCTGACCGACGTGATGAAGGACGTCGACTTCAAGGTGTTCTCGGGCCCGGCCAACAGCGACAACGGTCGCGTGGTGGGTCTGCGCGTGCCGGGCGGCGGTTCGATCTCGCGTGGCGAAATCGACGCCTACACCCAGTTCGTCGGCATCTACGGCGCCAAGGGCCTGGCCTGGATCAAGGTCAACGAAGTGGCCAAGGGCCGCGACGGCCTGCAATCGCCGATCGTCAAGAACCTGCACGACGCCGCGATTGCCGAGATCCTGAAGCGCACCGGCGCCCAGGACGGCGACATCATCTTCTTCGGCGCCGACAAGGCCAAGGTCGTGAACGACGCCATCGGCGGCCTGCGCCTGAAGATCGGCCATTCCGAATTCGGCAAGTCCAGCGGCCTGTTCGAGGACGTGTGGAAGCCGCTGTGGGTGATCGACTTCCCGATGTTCGAGTACGACGAGGAAGACGCGCGCTGGGTGGCCATGCACCACCCGTTCACGAGCCCGAAGGACGAGCACCTGCAGTACCTGGAAACCGATCCGGGCAAGTGCATCGCCAAGGCGTACGACATGGTGCTGAACGGCTGGGAAATGGGCGGCGGTTCGGTCCGTATCTACCGCGAGGACGTGCAGAGCAAGGTGTTCCGCGCGCTGAAGATCGGCGAGGAAGAGGCACGGGCCAAGTTCGGCTACCTGCTGGATGCGCTGCAATACGGCGCGCCGCCGCACGGCGGACTGGCATTCGGCCTCGACCGTATCGTGACGATGATGGCCGGCGCCGATTCGATCCGCGACGTGATCGCCTTCCCGAAGACCCAGCGTGCACAGGATCTGCTGACGCAGGCCCCGTCGGCGGTGGACGAGAAGCAGCTGCGGGAACTGCATATTCGGCTGCGGGCGCAGGAGGCCAAGACTACGGTTTGAGTTTTTTGACCGGGGTTTTGATGAGGGGTGCCAGCCTTGGGGTGGTGCCCCTTTTGTTTTTGGGGTGGTGGTTGTGGGCAACGGCCACCATCGCAACAACAGAAACAACCGCGGCCGAACGAACCCATTAGCACCAAATCCCCCAACAATCTCGTTTCCATTTGTTACGAATAGGAACGAAGCCTCCCGCAACAATGTCTCCCTAGGTTGAAAAACCCATAATCAACCGCGCCGTCTGGGAGGACGAATCTGTGAACCTCGATAACGAACAAATCCGCCAGTTCCTGCAGGCGCATGCGGAGACCATCCTGACGTGGCTGGTGGCCGGCCTGGTGATGATGTTGCTGGCGAAATTCGAGCTGCGCCGCGCGGTGCGCAAGTCGGCACAGGCGATGTCCGAGTCAGTGGCGACCACGGTGGCCGCGTGCGTGCCCGACATCGCCCATGCGGCGCAAACGGCGCATCCTGTGGCTGTGGATCCCGATGGCGCCGAGCCTGTCACTGCCCAGCGCGCAGATGCGCTGCGCCGCCTGTCGCTCGATACCGTGGCGACCGTCATGGCTCGTGGGCGATGGCTCGAGGATGTCGGCAACCTGCGTCTGGCCGAGGACGCGCTACTGACCGGCCGGCGTGCCGGTGGCGCGGACCCGCTGCTGGTCGTCGCCCCGCAACCGGTGGTGCAGGCTTACCTGACCGCTCAGCGCACGTTCGAGGACGAAGCCGCCCGGCTCCAGACCCATCGCCGCGAGGCGCTGACGCTTCAGGAGGCGCTCCAGGCGCTGGTGGCGGAAGCCGCCCATGTCGAACAGGAGACCGCCAGCATCGTGATGCGCTTCGAGCAGGTCAACGCCCAGGCCGCGCAAGGCGTGGAAGCGGGCGATTACCAGCGCTTCCTGATCCAGAAGTACAACCAGCTGGGTCAGCGCGAGAAGGACATTGGGCAGGAACGTGCCGAGCTGGCCGCGCAACTGCGCGAGAGCACCGATGCGTTGGCCGAGCATGCCCACGTGGCCTCGCAGCGCTACACGCAGGCGCTGGCGCCGCTGATGCAGCAACTGCGTTCTGCGTGGGGCCATGGCGATTCGCCGGACGTCTTCGAGACCTGGCTGCGCCACGCCAAGCCGGAAGACGGGATGCCGGCACCTGCCGCCGATCGCTCGGCGGCCTGAGCGGAGGGGTTTGCGCTATCCTTGGGTTTGTCCTTCCAACGCGCCCCATGCCCTACAAGATTCCCGAATCGGTGCTGGTTGTCATCTACACGCCAGACCTGCAAGTCCTGCTGATCGAGCGCGCCGACCGGCCCGGCTTCTGGCAGTCGGTCACCGGCAGCCTGGACGCCGAGGACGAACCGCTGCCAGTGACCGCCGCCCGCGAGGTGGCCGAGGAAACCGGCATCATCGCCAGCGCGCATAGCCTGACCGACTGGCAACACACCATCACGTACGACATCTACCCCCAGTGGCGCCACCGCTACGCGCCCGGGGTGGCACGCAACACCGAGCACTGGTTCGGGCTGTGCGTGCCCGCACCTCTTAATGTGACGTTGGCGCCGCGTGAACACCTGCGCTACGCGTGGCTGCCCTGGCAGGAAGCCGCCGAGCGCTGCTTCTCCAGCAGCAATGCGGAAGCGGTGCGCCAGCTGGCCTGGCGGGCGGCGGCGGGGCTCGACGTCACCTCGGGAGCGGCATGATGAAGCTGCGCGTGGTCACGTACAACATCCACAAGGGCGTGAAGGGGTTCAGCGGGAAGCCGCGCATCCAGAATGTACGCACCGGCCTGCAGACCATGAACGCGGACATCGTCTTCCTGCAGGAAGTCCAGGACCGCAACGACCGGCTGGTCGCCGCCGAGTTGTTCGACCCTGACCACACCCAGCTCAACTATCTGGCCACCGACGCCTATCCGCATTCGGTCTACGGCCGCAACGCGGTCTACGATCACGGCCATCACGGCAACGCCATCCTGTCCCGGCATCCGATCCTGATGTCGGAAAATCTCGATATCTCCGATCACCGCTTCGAGCAGCGCGGCCTGTTGCACGCGGTGGCGGACATCAACGGCGTGGAGGCGCACCTGATCTGCGTGCATTTCGGCTTGTTCGCGCGCAGCCGGGCGCGGCAGGCGAGCGCGCTGGTGGAGCGCGTGCGCGCCGTGGTGCCGGCCGATGCGCCGCTGGTCATCGCCGGCGATTTCAACGACTGGAACCATCGGCTGGACGCCCAGATCTGCAACACGCTCAACGCGGTGGAGTCGGCGCACGCCAAGAGCGGGCGTATCCACACGTTTCCGAGCCATATGCCGTGGTGGCAGCTGGATCGGATCTACGTACGGGGATTCGAGATCGAGCGCACCCAGGCGCTGACCGGCCGCGAATGGGCCGAGCGTTCGGACCATGTGCCGCTGGTGGCGGAGCTGGCCCGCCGGGTGGCGATTCCCGAGGCGTAGTGCCCCGGGGTTACAGGCTGAGGGCGGTGCGGATCCAGTGGTAGATGGCGTCTGGATCGGCGAGGTCGAGTACCGGCAGCGCCGTTTGCGTGGCAACTTCGGCCGGCGCGTCGGTCGCCACGGCGACCACGCCGGGTACGTCGCGCCAGAGCGGCGGCTTGCCGTGGGCGGGCCGATAGACCTCGAGTTTCGGGAAATCGCTCCATTTATAGCCTTCGACCAGCACCAGGTCGGTCTCGGGCGGCAGCACGGCCAGGGCCTCGCTGATTTCGGGCGATGGCTTCGACTCCGGGTAGTGGCGCATCAGCGTCAGGTGCCGCGCGCCGACCAGCACGACGTTCTCGCAGCCGCCGGCGCGCATGCGCCAGGAGTCCTTGCCGGGGGTGTCGGGGTCAAAGCCGTGGTGGGTGTGCTTGATGCCGGCGACCCGCAGGCCGTCGGCCACGAAGCGGGGAATCAGCTGGTCCAGCAGCGTGGTCTTGCCGCTGCCCGACGCACCGGCGATGCCGAATACCTTCACAATACTTTCCGTTTTCCGCCACACAATGGCCCGACAATAGCAGAGTTGGCCCGGGCGATGTGCAGGAGCCGCCCGTTATCCGATAATCAAGCCATGTCACGGATCTACGACCGGGTCGACCGCCCCGCACCCGCCTCGACGCCCCAGTCCCCGGCACCGCCCATCCCCCAGGCGGCGCCCGCGGACGTCCACCTCCGCGCGCCCCTGCTGCGCTGGGGCCGCCGGCGCGGCAGCCCGGTGCCCGGCAACGCGGTGGACCTGCTGCGCAATGGCGAAACCTTCTTCCCCGCCCTGATCGCCGCCATCGGCACGGCCACGCGCCACGTCGTGCTGGAGACCTATATCTATGCCGATGATGCGGTCGGCCAACGCGTGACCGAGGCGCTGGTCGCTGCGGCGCAGCGTGGTGTGGATGTGCGGCTCGTGGTCGATGGCTTCGGCGCCGGCGACATGCCCGAAGCCCTGCAACAGCGCCTCCAGGCCGGCGGGGTGAAGCTCGAGATCTACCGGCCGCTGCGCGGGTTCAAGCTGGCGCGCCGGCACCTGCGCCGGCTCCACCGCAAGATGGCCGTGATCGACGACAGCGTGGCGTTCGTCGGCGGCATCAATATCATCGACGACCACAACCACGGCCCGCTCGACCTGCCCGAACTCGGCCCACGCTACGACTTCGCCGTGCGGGTATCCGGGCCGCTGGTCGCGCAGATCGCGCTGGCGTCGGCCCGGCTCTGGTTCCGCATCGCCCAGCGCCGCGGCCTGCGCGAGACCGCCGAGGCCTTCGCCGAGGTGGAGACGCTGACCACGGCCGCCCGCCAGGCGCGGCGCAACGTGCAGCCGGGCGGCGTGCCGGCCGCGTTGCTGCTGCGCGACAACCTGCGCAACCGCCGCACGATCGAGCGCGAGTACCTCTACGCGCTGGGCGCGGCGCGGCACGACGTGATCCTCGCCAATGCCTACTTCCTGCCGGGCCACAAGATGCGCCGCGCGCTGCTGGCCTGCCGCGAGCGCGGCGTGCGGGTGCGGCTGCTGCTCCAGGGGGTGGTCGAGTACCGGCTCCAGCATTTCGCCACGCACGCGCTCTACGCCACGCTGCTCGAGGCGGGCGTGGAGATCTACGAATACGAGGCGAGCTTCCTGCACGCGAAGGTCGCCGTGGTCGACGATACCTGGGCGACGGTCGGCTCGAGCAATATGGACCCGTTCAGCCTGCTGCTGGCGCGCGAGGCCAACGTGGCCGTCTACGACACCCACTTCGCGAACGACCTGCGCGGGCACCTGGAACGGGCCATGGCGCAGCGCAGCGCGCGCGTGGTGCCGGAGGCGCACGCGGGCCTGCCGCGCCTGCGGCGGTTTGCCAACTGGGCGGCCTACTATGTGTTGCGCGTCGGCGTCGTCATCGCCGGGGTGACGGGGCGGTACTGAATGCCTCGACGCATGGCCGCGCGCGTGGCGTTACCATGCTGCCCTGCCGCACGCGCCATCCCGCGCGCGCTGGTGCCGGGCGGTTTTAAGCCGTTGCTGCAATGCGTGGTCAACGCAGGGCCGGCACCGTCTGTTTAGAAACCCCGGTCTAATTAATTGCTTGATGCCAAACGGCCTCGCCAGAATAATCTGAACGACCGTTCTTTTTTGGCTTAGACTGCGTGCATTCGCGACTTGCCACGGCTTTACGGCAGCCGCAATGCCAGGTTCAAAGCAAAGTCAGGTCATAGGCAGCGCCCGGGAAGTGCGCTGCGAGAACGGAGAGAAAACCATGCGACACCAGTCAGTCCGTCTTGAATCCGCCGCCGCACCCGCGCCCTTGCGCAAGGGTGAGATGACGCGCGTGGCGATTCTCGATGCCGCACTGGAATTGTCGTCCCGCGACGGGCTGGAAGGGCTGACCATCGGCCTCCTCGCGGAACGCATGCAGATGAGCAAGAGCGGCGTATTCGCGCATTTCGGTTCGCGCGAGGACCTGCAGGTGGAAGTGGTGCGCGAGTATCACCGCCGGTTCGAGCAGGAGGTGTTCTACCCCTCGCTGCACGAGCCACGCGGTCTGCCGCGCCTGTGGTCGATGGTGCGGCGCTGGATGGAAAAGCGCATCCAGGAAGTGACCACGGGCTGCATCTACATCAGCGGGGCGGTCGAGTACGACGATCGCGCGGAAAGCCCGGTGCGTGACGAGCTGGTCAAGAGCGTCACGATCTGGCGGGCCGCGCTGATGCGCGCAATCGACCAGGCCAAGGAGGAGGGGCACCTGCGCGCGGACTGCGATCCGCGCACGATGCTGTTCGAGATGTACAGCCTTGAACTAGGCTTGCATCACGACGCCCGTTTCCTGCGCCTGCCGGACAGCGCCGAACTTGCCATGGTCGCGCTCAACAAACTGATTCAGTCTTACCGAACCTGACGCCGCCCCCGGCAACGGTCTCGCCCCCTCCCTGCAGGCGGCGCGGCGCGTGCGTGTGGCGGCATCGCAAACCTCCAAGGAGTTTTTGATGGGCCAGTACACCGCACCGTTGCGCGACATGCAGTTCGTGCTCCATGAACTGCTCGGCGCAGAAGCCGAACTCAAGGCGATGCCGACGCACGCCGACATCGACGCGGACACCATCAACCAGGTTATCGAGGAAGCCGGCAAGTTCTGCGCCGACGTGGTCTTCCCGCTGAACCAGCCCGGCGACCGCGAGGGCTGCACCTACGAGGGCGACGGCGTGGTCCGCGCGCCCAAGGGCTTCAAGGAGGCCTACCAGCAGTACGTCGAAGCCGGCTGGCCGGCGCTGGCCTGCGACCCCGAGTTCGGCGGCCAGGGCCTGCCCATCATCATCAACAACGCTCTGTACGAGATGCTGAACTCGGCCGGCCAGGCGTGGACGATGTACCCGGGCCTCTCGCACGGCGCCTATGAGGCGCTGCATGCCCACGGCACGCCGGAGCTGAAGCAGACCTACGTGCCCAAGCTGGTGTCCGGCGTGTGGACCGGCACGATGTGCCTGACCGAGCCGCATTGCGGCACCGACCTCGGCATGCTGCGCAGCAAGGCCGAGCCGCAGGCCGATGGCTCCTACCTGATCTCGGGCACGAAGATCTTCATCTCGGCCGGCGAGCACGACCTGGCCGAGAACATCATCCACCTGGTGCTGGCCCGCCTGCCGGACGCCCCGCAAGGCACCAAGGGCATCTCGCTATTCGTGGTACCGAAGTTCATCCCCGATGCCAGTGGCAACCCGGGCGAGCGCAACGGCATCAAGTGCGGCTCCATCGAACACAAGATGGGCATCCACGGCAACGCCACCTGCGTGATGAACCTGGACGGCGCGCGGGGCTGGCTCGTGGGCGAGGCGAACAAGGGCCTGAACGCGATGTTCGTGATGATGAACGCCGCGCGCCTGGGCGTGGGCGCCCAGGGCCTGGGCCTGACCGAGGTGGCGTACCAGAACTCGCTGGCCTACGCCAAGGACCGCCTGCAGATGCGCGCGCTGACCGGCCCGAAGGCGCCGGAGAAGCCGGCCGATCCGATCATCGTGCACCCGGACGTACGCCGTATGCTGCTGACGCAGAAGGCCTACGTCGAAGGCGGCCGCGCGTTCAGCTACTGGACCGCGCTGCAGATCGACCGCGAGCTGTCGCACCCCGACGCCGCCGTGCGCAAGGAAGCCGGCGACCTCGTGGCGCTGCTGACGCCGGTGATCAAGGCCTTCCTGACCGACAACGCGTTCACCTCGACCAACGAGGGCATGCAGGTGTTCGGCGGCCACGGCTACATCGCCGAGTGGGGCATGGAGCAGTACGTGCGCGACGCCCGCATCAACATGATCTACGAAGGCACCAACACGATCCAGGCGCTGGACCTGCTGGGCCGCAAGATCCTGGGCGACATGGGCGCCAAGCTGAAGGCGTTCGGCAAGATCGTGCAGGAGTTCGTCGAGGAAGAGGGCACCAACGAGGCGATGCAGGAGTTCGTGAACCCGCTGGCCGACATCGGCGACAAGGTGCAGAAGCTGACCATGGAAATCGGCATGAAGGCCATGGGCAACCCGGACGAAGTGGGCGCGGCCGCCGTGCCATACCTGCGCGTGGTGGGGCACCTGGTGTTCTCGTACTTCTGGGCCCGCATGGCCAAGCTCGCGCTCGAGAAGGAGGGCAGCGGCGACAAGTTCTACACCAGCAAGCTCGCCACGGCGCGGTTTTACTTCGCCAAGCTGCTGCCGGAAACCGCTGCGGAGATCCGCAAGGCGCGTGCCGGCTCGGCCACGCTGATGGCGCTGGACGCCGACCTGTTCTGATTTGCCGGCAGGCGCGCGCGGCCATCCGCCGCCGCGCCTGCCCGTACCTCACATCCTCTCAACGCTCACAGACTGAGGAGCGCGCATGTCCAATTTCATCGTCAAGAAGGTCGCCGTGCTGGGTGCCGGCGTCATGGGGGCGCAGATCGCCGCCCACCTGGTCAACGCCCGCGTGCCCGTGGTGCTGTTCGACCTGCCCGCCAAGGAAGGCCCCAAGAACGGCATCGCCCTGCGCGCCATCGAGAACCTGAAGAAGCTCTCGCCCGCGCCGCTCGGCATCAAGGACGAGGCCGGCCTGATCCGCGCCGCCAACTACGAAGATGACATCGCCCTGCTGGGCGAGTGCGACGTGGTGATCGAGGCCATCGCCGAGCGCATGGACTGGAAGCACGACCTCTACAATAAGGTGGCCCCGCACCTGGCCCCGCATGCGATCTTCGCGACCAATACCTCGGGGCTGTCGATCACCGCGCTGTCGGATGGCTTCGACGCTGGCCTGAAGGCCCGCTTCTGTGGCGTGCACTTCTTCAACCCGCCGCGCTATATGCATCTGGTGGAGCTGATTCCGACGGCCACCACGCAGCCCGAGATCCTCGACCGCCTGGAAGCCTTCCTGACCACCACGCTCGGCAAGGGCGTGGTGCGCGCTAAGGACACGCCGAACTTCATCGCCAACCGGGTCGGCATCTTCTCGATCCTGGCCGTGTTCGCCGAGGCCGAGAAGTTCGGCATTCCGTTCGATATCGTCGATGACCTGACCGGTGCCAAGCTGGGCCGCGCCAAGTCCGCCACGTTCCGCACCGCCGATGTGGTGGGCCTGGACACCATGGCGCACGTGATCAAGACGATGCAGGACAACCTGACCAACGACCCGTTCGCACCGGTCTACCAGACGCCGACCGTGCTGAAGGGGCTGGTCGATGCGGGCGCGCTGGGCCAGAAGACAGGCGCCGGCTTCTACAAGAAGGAAGGCAAGGCGATCAAGGTGCTGGACGCCAAGACCGGCCAGTACGTGGAGTCGGGCAAGAAGGCCGACGAGATCGTGGTCCGCATGCTCAAGAAGGAGCCGGCGGAGCGCATCAAGCTGCTGCGCGAATCGACCAACCCGCAGGCGCAGTTCCTGTGGAGCGTCTTCCGCGACGTGTTCCACTACATCGCCGTCTACCTCGAACAGATCGCCGGTTCGGCGGCGGACGTGGACCTCGCCATCCGCTGGGGCTTCGGCTGGAACTCGGGCCCGTTCGAAGACTGGCAGGCCGCCGGCTGGAAGCAGGTGGCCGAGTGGGTCAAGGAAGATGTCGATGCGGGCAAGGCGCTGTCGAACGCTGCGTTGCCCGCCTGGGTGTTCAGCGGTGCCGTGGCCGAGAACCAGGGCGTGCATAGCGCCAAGGGTTCGTGGTCGCCGGCGACCAGTTCGTTCGTCCAGCGCGCCGAACTGCCGGTGTACCAGCGCCAGGTGTTCCGCGCAGCGCTGCGCGGCACCGACGCGGCCGATCCACGCACGGCTGGCAAGACTGTCGAGGAAAACGATGCCGTGCGCATCTGGACCAGCGCCGGCGCCGACGACGTGCTGGTGGTGTCCTTCAAGAGCAAGATGAACACGATCGGGCCGGATGTCATCGACGGCCTGACGCGCGCCATCGACCTGGCCGAAGCCGGCTACAAGGGTCTGGTGGTGTGGCAGCCGACCTCGCTGCAACTGGGCGCACCCGGCGGTCCGTTCTCGGCCGGCGCCAACCTCGAAGCTGCCATGCCCGCGTTCATGATGGGCGGCGCCAAGGGCATCGAGCCGTTCGTCAAGAAGTTCCAGGACGGCATGATGCGCGTGAAGTATTCGGCCGTGCCGGTGGTGGCGGCGGCGTCGGGCATCGCGCTCGGCGGTGGCTGCGAGCTGATGCTCCATTCGGCCAAGCGTGTGGCCGCGCTCGAAACCTACATCGGCCTCGTCGAAGTGGGCGTGGGCCTGGTCCCGGCCGGTGGCGGCCTCAAGGAGGCGGCACTGGCTGCCGCGCGCGCGGCGCAGGCGGCGGGCAGCACCAACTACCTGCAATTCCTGACCAACCGCTTCCAGGCGGCGGCGATGGCGAAGGTGTCCACCTCGGCGCTCGATGCGCAGCAGATTGGCTATCTGCAACCGACTGACACCATCGTCTTCAACGTCCACGAACTGCTGCACGTGGCGCAGAGCGAAGTGCGCGCGCTGGCCAACGCCGGCTACCGCGCCCCGGTGCCCGGCGCACTGGTGCCGGTGGCGGGCCGCTCGGGCATCGCCACCATCCAGGCGTCGCTGGTCAACATGCGCGACGGCAACTTTATCTCGGCCCACGATTTCCTGATCGCCACGCGTATCGCCGAGGCCGTGTGCGGCGGCGACGTGGAAGCCGGCTCGCTGGTCAGCGAGGACTGGCTGTTGGCGCTGGAGCGCCGCGCGTTCATCGAGCTGCTCGGCACGGGCAAGACGCAGGAGCGCATCATGGGCATGCTGCAGACCGGCAAGCCGGTGCGCAACTAACAGGCCAGAATAGGAACCGACATCATGAAACAACTGCAAGACGCCTACATCGTCGCGGCCACCCGTTCGCCCATCGGCAAGGCCCCAAAGGGCGCGTTCCGGAACACCCGGCCTGACGACCTGCTCGCCATGATCCTGCGCGCTGCCGTGGCGCAGGTGCCCAATCTCGATCCGGCGCTGATCGAAGACGCCATCGTGGGCTGCGCCATCCCCGAAGCCCAGCAGGGCCTGAACGTGGCGCGCATCGGCGCGCTGCTCTCGGGCCTGCCAAACACCGTGGGCGGCATCACCGTGAACCGCTTCTGCGCCTCGGGCGTGTCGGCCGTGGCGATGGCCGCGGACCGCATCCGCGTGGGCGAGTCGGACGTGATGATCGCCGCCGGCGTGGAATCGATGAGCATGGTGCCGATGATGGGCAACACGCCGTCGATGTCGCCGTCGATCTTCACGCGCGATGAGAACGTCGGCATCGCCTACGGCATGGGCCTGACCGCCGAGAAGGTGGCGACCCAGTGGCAGGTCAGCCGCGAGGATCAGGACGCGTTCTCGCTGGCGTCGCACCAGAAGGCGATGGCCGCGCAGCAGGCCGGGGAGTTCGCCGACGAAATTACCCCAATCGAGGTAACCGAGAAGTTCCCGGACCTCGCCACTGGTCAGGTCGGCGTCAAGACGCGTACTATCTCGCTGGACGAGGGTCCGCGCCCCGACACGTCGCTGGAAGGCCTGGCCAAGCTGCGTCCGGTGTTCGCCAACAAGGGCAGCGTGACGGCCGGCAACAGTTCGCAGACGTCGGACGGCGCCGGCGCGCTGATCCTGGTCTCGGAAAAGATCCTCAAGCAGTTCAATCTCGTGCCGCTGGCCCGCTTCGTGTCGTTCGCGGTGCGCGGCGTGCCGCCCGAGATCATGGGGATTGGTCCGAAGGAAGCGATTCCGGCCGCGCTGAAGGCTGCGGGGCTGACGCAGGACCAGATCGACTGGATCGAACTGAACGAGGCCTTCGCCGCGCAGTCGCTGGCGGTGATGCGTGACCTGGCGCTGGACCCGGCCAAGGTCAACCGGATGGGCGGCGCGATTGCGCTGGGCCACCCGCTCGGTGCCACGGGCGCGATCCGCTCGGCCACCGTGGTGCACGCGCTGCGTCGCCACAACCTCAAATACGGCATGGTGACCATGTGCGTCGGCACGGGCATGGGCGCCGCCGGTATCTTCGAGCGCGTTTAAACGCGCCAGGGGCAGCGTGCCACCGGGACAGCCCGGCGGGTGGGCTGTCCCGAACCCTCTGATCAGGTGAAGAACGTAGTGCGATGGAACGGAGAAGCCACACACTGAAACGCTTGATACGGAGGAACACAATAATATGCAGGAGACAGCTATTCTGGCCGACGCGGCATGCGACATGCCGCGCGCAATGATGGACGCGCTGGGCGTCCATACCATCCCTTTCCGGATTCGCGCTGGCGACCGCTTCGTGGTCGACACCCGCGACGAAGCCGCGCTGCCCGACCTGTACCAGCAGTACCTGGTCGGCAAGCAGGACCACTACGCCGAATCGATCCCCCTGCTCGAACGCGAGCTGGAAGACCATCTGCTCAAGCATGTGGTGGCCGGCTGCGACCGTGCCATCCTGCTGACGATTGCCAGCACGCGCAGCAAGTTCTACGCGAACGCCACCGGCGCCGTGGTCGGCACCGTGGCGCGCAGCTTCAAGCTGCGCAAGGACGCCGGGCGCAGCGGCCTGTTCGACCTGACCGTGATCGACACCGGCGCCATCGGCCCGGGCCAGGCGCTGATCGTGCGCGAGGTGGCCCGCATGCTGGGCCACGGCGCCGACGCCGCGACGATCTCCCATGCCGTGGAGACCCGCCTGCGCGACGCCGCCCACATGATCATGGTGCCGAACGAGTTGCTCTATATGTATACGCGCGCCAAGCAGAAGGGCGAGAACAGCATCACCTGGGGCCGCTACATGCTGGGCAATGCGTTCAACATCCGCCCGATCATCCGCATGCACCAGGGCGAGACCGAGGCGATTGCCAAGGCGCGCGGACAGGAGGACGGCATCCGCCGGCTGCTGGCTCATGCCGAGAGCTGCGTGCGGGCCGGCTGCCTGCTGACGCCGGACATCTCGGTGGCCTATGCCGGCAATATCGACGAAGTGCGCGCGTGGCCCGCGTGGCAGTCGCTGGCCGCCACGGCCGAGCGCGCCGGCGTGGAGCTGATGCTGGCCCCGATGAGCCTGACCGTGGCGCTGAACATCGGCGCCGGCGCGTTCAGCATCGGTTACCTTTCCGAAGTGCCGCCACCGTTCGTATGAGCGGCATCCCAATGAGCTAGACGAGACAGACGAGGTTTGACATGAGCATTGCCACACGAATCGACCAGGGCATCCTGACCATCGGCTTCGACCGCATCGACAAGAAGAATGCGATCACGGCCGCGATGTACCAGACCATGGCCGATGCGCTGCGCGCGGCGGAGACTGACGCCGCCGTGCGTGTGATCGTGATCGAGGGCAAGCCGGAGATCTTCACCGCCGGCAACGACCTCGAGGACTTCATGAAGCGCCCGCCGTCGCACGGCGCGGATGGCACGCCGGCGCCGGTGTTCCAGTTCCTGCATGCGATCAGCCACGCGCGCAAGCCCGTGGTGGCGGCGGTCAGTGGCGCGGCGGTGGGCATCGGCACGACGCTGCTGCTGCATTGCGATCTCGTCTACGCCTCGGACACGGCGAAGCTGTCCCTGCCGTTCGCGCAGCTCGGCCTGTGCCCGGAGGCGGCGTCGAGCCTGCTGCTCCCGCGTCTGGTCGGCTATCAGCGCGCTGCCGAGAAGCTGATGCTGGGCGAGGCGTTCAGCGCGCAGGAGGCGCTGGCGATGGGTCTGGTGACCAAGGTGCTGCCGGTGGCCGAATTGCAGGACTACGTGCGCCAGCAGGCGGCCAAGCTGGCCGCGCTGCCGGCGTCGTCGCTGCGCGAGACCAAGCGGCTCATGAAGGGCGACGACGTGGCAGCCGTCGAGAAGAAGATGGGCGAGGAGGGCGAGGTGTTCCGGCGCATGCTGGTGGCGCCGGAAGCGAAAGAGGCGTTCTCGGCGTTCTTCGAGAAGCGCAAGCCCGATTTCTCGAAGTTCAGCTAAGACGCGAGCGTTGGCGCTTCAGGCGGTCGGGAGGGTTCTCGGCTGCCGCGTATCGTCGGTGGCCACGTAGGTCAGCGTGGCCTCCGTCACCTTCACGCATTCGTGGCTGTGGCGCATGCGTTGCGCGTAGACCTCCACCGACACGGTGATCGAGGTCCGGCCGGTCTTGACGATATCGGCATAGAAGCTCACCAGATCGCCCACCATCACCGGGTGCTTGAACAGGAACGAGTTCACGGCCACCGTGGCGACGCGGCCCTGGGCGCGCTCCACCGCCGGGATCGAGCCGGCGATGTCCACCTGGGACATGATCCAGCCGCCGAACACATCGCCATGCACATTGGCGTCGGCGGGCATCGGCACCACGCGGAGGGCGGGGTTCTTGCCGGCAGGCAGTTCGGAGAGCGGGGCAGGATGGTTCATATCGGCAGGAAGGTAAGGCGGGGTGCGGGGGAATGTCATGGCCTGCCGGGATGTGCGATCTCTGCGACAATCGCGGCATTGGCAAGAATTCTAACGTATGCGCCGCTACTCCACGTCCGCCGATTCCCCCCCCGAATCGGCCAAATCGCTGTTCCCCGCCGGCGGCAAGCCCCGCAGCGACTGGCAGACCGTCCGTAACCTGCTGCCCTACGTCTGGCACTACAAGTGGCGCGTGATGCTGGCGCTGACCTGCCTGGTGGCGGCCAAGGTGGCCAACCTCGGCGTGCCGGTGCTGATGAAGAAGCTGATCGACAGCATGAACATCGCCCCCGGCGATACCGCCGCGCTGCTCGTGGTGCCGGTCGGCCTGATCGTCGCCTACGGGGTGCTGCGGCTCTCGGGCACGCTGTTCACCGAGTTGCGGGAGATCCTCTTTTCGAAGGTGACGCAGAGCGCGGTGCGCGAGATCGCGCTGCAGGTCTTCCGCCATCTGCACGCGCTGTCGCTGCGCTTCCACCTGGACCGGCAGACCGGCGGCATGAGCCGCGACATCGAGCGCGGCACGCGCGGCATCCAGTCCCTGATCTCGTACTCGCTGTACAGCATCCTGCCCACGCTGGTGGAGATGTCGCTGGTGATCGGCTTCTTCGTGGTCCGCTACGACATCTGGTTCGCGGCGATCACCACCTGCGCGCTGGTCGGCTACATCGTGTTCACCATCGTCGTGACCGAGTGGCGCACGCACTTCCGGCGCAAGATGAACGAGCTGGACTCGCGCGCCAACCAGAAGGCGATCGACTCGCTGCTGAACTTCGAGACCGTGAAGTACTTCGGCAACGAGGAATACGAGGCCCACCGCTACGACGAGAACCTGCGCACCTACCGCACCGCCGCGATCCGCTCGCAGAACTCGCTGTCGTTCCTGAACTTCGGCCAGCAGACCATCATCGCCCTGGGGCTGATCCTGATCCTGTGGCGCGCCACGGTGGGCGTGGCGGCCGGCACGCTGACGCTGGGCGACCTCGTGCTGGTGAACACGCTGATGATCCAGCTCTATATTCCGCTGAACTTCCTCGGCGTGATCTACCGCGAGATCAAGCAGTCGACGACCGACATGGACCGTATGTTCGTCCTGCTCGGCACGAACCAGGAGGTGGCCGACACGCCCGGCGCGCTCCCGCTCCAGGTGCGCGGCGCCGAGGTGCGCTTCCGCCATGTGGGATTCGGCTACGAGAGCAACCGGGTGATCCTGGACGACGTCGATTTCACCATCGCCGCCGGGACGACCACCGCCGTGGTCGGCCACAGCGGCTCGGGCAAGTCCACGCTGGCGCGGCTGGTGTTCCGCTTCTACGACGTGTCCCGCGGCGGGATCGAGGTCGATGGCCAGGACATCCGCAACGTGCGCCAGTCGAGCCTGCGGGCGTCGATCGGCATCGTGCCGCAGGACACCGTGCTGTTCAACGACAGCATCTACTACAACATCGCCTACGGCCGGCCGGAGGCCACGCGCGACGAGGTCATCGAAGCTGCGCGCGCGGCCCAGATCGACACCTTCATCCGCGAACTGCCGCAGGGCTACGACACCCCGGTGGGCGAGCGCGGCCTGAAGCTGTCCGGCGGCGAGAAACAGCGCGTGGCCATCGCCCGCACGCTGCTCAAGAATCCGCCGATACTGGTGTTCGACGAAGCCACCTCGGCGCTTGATTCGCGCACCGAGCAGGCCATCCAGGCCGAACTGATGCGGCTGGCGCAAAACCGCACCACGCTGCTGATCGCCCACCGGCTCTCCACCGTGGTCCACGCCGACCAGATCCTGGTGATGGATCACGGCCGCATCGTCGAGCGCGGCACGCATGCCGAGCTGATGCGCGCCAACGGCCGCTACGCGGAGATGTGGCTGATCCAGGCGCGCAGCGCGGCGGAGGGGGCGGTGGAGGCGGCGTCGCCGTCCGACGTGCTCGCCATCGACGTCGGCGACGCGACGCAGGACGCCTGAGATTGGCTTGGGATTGTCGACAATCGCTGTCGGCAACCCCGTCCCACAGAGCGCCGCGCACAATCATGGTTCGTCAATGCACGGCGCGCGCGCCCCGGATCGGGGCATGACACCCATGTGAAAAGCTGGCACGCGCCTTGCGAAAAGCCTTCCCAGGAGAGATCAACAACTGGAGAAGGTTCATGCCGCAATTCGCCGCGCGCCGTCATCTGCTGAAGCTGTGTACCGCATTGGGCACCACCATGGTGCTGTCGACACTCTGTGCAGGCACCGCTCAGGCGCAAGCCGCCACCAAGGTCCGCTTCCAGCTCGACTGGCGTTTCGAGGGCCCGTCCGCGCTGTTCCTGCTGGGCGAGCAGAAGGGCTACTACAAGGCGGAGAAGCTCGACGTGTCCATCGACGCTGGCAACGGCTCGGGCAACGTGGTCAACCGCGTGGCCTCCGGCACCTACGACATGGGCTTCGCCGACCTGGCCTCGGTGATGGAGTTCTACGGCAATAACCCGGACGCCAAGAACAAGCCGGTGGCCGTGATGATGGTCTACAACAACACGCCGGCCGCCGTGCTGGCGCTGAAGAAGTCCGGCATCCGCGCGCCCAAGGACCTGGCCGGCAAGAAGCTCGGCGCCCCGGTGTTCGATGCCGGCCGCCGCGCCTTCCCGATCTTCGCCAAGGCCAATGGCCTCCAGGCACAGTCGTTCAACTGGCAGGCGATGGACCCCACGCTGCGCGAGACCATGCTCACGCGCGGCGACCTGGACGCCATCACCGGCTTCTCGTTCACGTCGATCCTGAACCTGAACGCGCGTGGTGTGAAGGATGAGGACATCGTCGTCCTGCCGTACCCGCAGTTCGGCGTGAAGCTGTACGGCAACGCCATCATCGCCTCCGAGCAGTTCCTGAAGAGCAACCCGGAGACGGTCAAGGCGTTCCTGCGCGCGTTCTCCAAGTCCGCGCGCGACGTGATCGCGCATCCCGAGGAAGGCATCAAGGCCGTGAAGGCCCGTGACGGCATCATCGACGAGAAGCTGGAAGTGCGCCGCCTGAAGCTGGCGCTGGACAGCGTGGTGAAGTCGCCCGATGCCAAGGCCGAGGGCTTCGGCCGCGTGAGCAAGCCGCGCCTCTCGCTGATGGCGTCGCAGGTGGCCGATGCCTTCGGCACCAAGGGCCGGATCAACCCGGACACGCTCTGGACCGACGCCTACCTGCCTTCCGCCGCCGAACTGGACGTCCTGCGATGATGATGGCGCGAGAAAGCCTGTCCCCCGCCTCGGGCGGGGCGGCCAGCGGGGTCACGGAGGCCACCCTGGCTCCCCCGAAGCCGTTCGTCGATTTCAATCGTGTCTGGCTCGCCTATGACGACGACCTGGCCCGGCGTGGCGAGTTTGCCGTGGAGGACATCTCGCTGCAGGCGGCGCAGGGCGAGTTCATCGCCATCGTCGGGCCGTCCGGCTGCGGCAAGTCCACCTTCATGAAGCTGGCCACCGGGCTGCGGCCGGCCACGCGCGGCGTGGTCAGCATCGCGGGCGAGAAGGTGAACGGCCCGCTCAAGCAGGTCGGCATGGCCTTCCAGGCGCCGACGCTGCTGCCGTGGCGTACCACGCTCGACAACGTGATGCTGCCGCTGGAGATCGTCGAGCCGTACCGCTCCACCATGCGCGCCAAGCGCAAGGAGTACGAGGCCCGGGCGCGCGACCTGCTCAAGACCGTCGGCCTGGCGGGCTATGAGGACAAGTTCCCGTGGCAGCTGTCCGGCGGGATGCAGCAGCGCGCGTCGATCTGCCGCGCGCTGATCCACCAGCCGCGCATGCTGCTGCTGGACGAGCCGTTCGGCGCGCTCGACGCCTTCACGCGCGAGGAACTCTGGTGCGTGCTGCGTGACCTCTGGCAGGCCCAGCGTTTCAACGTCATCCTCGTCACGCACGACCTGCGCGAGGCCGTGTTCCTGGCCGACACGGTCTACGTGATGAGCGCCCGCCCGGGCCGCATCCTGTTGCGCAAGGAGATCGACCTGCCGCGTCCGCGCGCGCTCGACGTCACCTATTCCGAACCGTTCGCCGAACGCGTGCACGAGTTGCGCGAGAAGATCGGCCACGTCCGCCAGCAATAAGAAGCGATCCACACCATGGCAACCATGACTTCCACCCAGGCAAAGCGCGTGCAGCGCGTGGCGCCGTGGCTCCTGCTGGGGGCTTTCCTGATGGTCTGGCAGGGCGCGTGCCTCGCTTTCCAGATCTCCGATTTCATCCTGCCGAGCCCGTCGGCCATCGTCGCCTCGCTGACCGAGTACAGCGGCGTGATCGCCGGCCATGCCTGGCGCACGTTCTGGACCACGATGGTTGGTTTTGGGCTGGCAATTGGCGTCGGTGTGGTGCTGGGCCTGCTGATGGGCTCGTCGAAGCTGGCCTACGCGGCCACCTACCCTTTGATGACCGCCTTCAACGCGCTGCCCAAGGCCGCCTTCGTGCCGATCCTCGTGGTCTGGTTCGGGCTGGGCGCCGGGCCGGCCATCCTGACGGCGTTCCTGATCTCGTTCTTCCCGATCATGGTCAACATCGCCACCGGGCTGGCCACGCTGGAGCCGGAGCTTGAGGATGTGCTGCGCGTGCTCGGCGCCAAGCGGCGCGACGTGCTGCTCAAGGTGGGTCTGCCGCGCGCGATGCCGTTCTTCTTCGCCTCGCTGAAGGTGGCCATCACGCTGGCCTTCGTCGGCACCACGGTGTCCGAGATGAGCGCTGCGAACGAGGGCATCGGCTACCTGCTGGTGTCGGCCGGCTCGGCGATGAAGATGCCGCTGGCGTTTGCGGGGCTGGTCGTCATCGCCGTGATGGCGATGGGGATGTACGAGCTGTTCGCGGTGCTGGAAAAGCGCATGACGGGCTGGGCGCACCGGGGTTGATGCGCCCCTCGGGCGCCGCTCAGGCGTAGTCCAGCGGTAGCGCCGTCGTGTACTTGATTTGTTCCATCGCGAAGCTGGAGCTGACATCGGCCAGTTCCGCGCCCTGGATCAGCTTCTTGTACACGGCGTCGTAGGCGGCGATATCGGGCACCACCACGCGCAGCAGGTAGTCCGTGTCGCCGGCCATGCGGTAGAACTCGGTCACTTCGGGGATCGACGCCACCAGCCCGTGGAAGGCCTTCAGCCATTTCACGTTGTGCTGGTTGGTCCGGATCGACACGAAGACGGTCACGCCCACATTGAGCTTGCCGGCATCCAGCAGCGCCACGCGCTTGCGGATCACGCCCGATTCCTCGAGCTTCTGCACCCGCCGCCAGCACGGCGTGGACGTGAGGCCAACCTGCTCGCCGATATCGGCGACGGGCACGGTGGCGTCTTCCTGGAGGATCTCCAGGATCTGGCGGTCATAGCGGTCCATGAATCCTCAACTGACGATGGTATCCACCAGCAGGTTCACCCCGGTGGCGATGCGGTCCTGGTCCACGCCGTAGATATGGAGCGACACCGCCACGGCGTCGCTGGCATTGCCCAGCGCGTGGATGTGCTGCAGGCCGGCCGGCACGCTGAAAGTGTCGCCGGCCTCGCGGGTGACCGCGTTGACCTGAGATGCGGTGCGGTCCTCCGGGTTCCAGCGGTAGTGGCGCTCGGCCAGCGTGCCGCGCAGCACGCGGTAGGCGCACCAGGTGCGATGGCCGTGGACGGGGCTGAACTGCCCCGGCCGCCAGACCAGCACCATGACCGAGAACCGTTCGAAGGGATCGGCATGGACCAGGTGCCGCGTATAGCGGTCCGGACTGCCTTCGAGCGCGCCCGGCGGCAGGCTGGCGAGCAGCGTGTCGGCGTCCGGCAGGCTGGCCGCCACGTGCGCCGCCACCATCCGCGCGCTCTGGGCGAGCGTGGCTTCCATGCCGGTGGCGAGCGTGGAAAAGGACGAAGGGAGGACAGATGGCTGCATGGCGGTTGCGGGGGCAGGATGGGATCCCATTCATCTTAGTCGGCCCCCCTGAGCAAGAATATCCAATCTGTCGTCCAAATCTCGCTCTAATTGTAATCCTGTTCCAAAAATATTCAAGAAATTGGAATAGATTTGCTCATCGTGCAGCCCGATGGCCGGCAAGCGATAATCCGCGCCATGGAAATCAAATGGCTTGAAGACTTCGTCAGCCTGGCCGAGACGCACAGCTTTTCGCGCTCGGCGGAGCTGCGGCATGTCACGCAACCGGCGTTCTCGCGGCGTATCCAGTCGCTTGAGGCGTGGGTGGGCACCGAACTGATCGACCGATCGAGCTACCCGACCACTCTGACCGACGCCGGAAAGGTGTTCTACGAGCAGGCGCTGGCCATGCTGGCCCAGGTCAGCGAAACCCGGGCGCTGATGCGCGGCCAGCGCTCGGCCAACGCCCAGGTGCTGGAATTCGCGGTGCCGCACACGCTGTCGCTGACCTTCTTCCCGGAATGGCTCAAGGGCGTGGAGCGCAAGGTCGGCACGCTGCCCTGCCGGCTGCGCGCGCTGAACGTCCACGATGCCGTGCTGATGCTGGTGGAGGGCGGCTGCGACCTCGTCATGGTCTACCACCACCCGCGCCAGGCCATCCAGCTGGATCCGGCCCACTACGACATGCTCGTGCTCGGCACCGAGCGGCTGTCGCCCTACAGCGTGCCCGACAGCACTGGCCGGCCCGTGTTCCGGCTGCCCGGCAGCGACAAGAAGCCGGTGCCGTTCCTCAGCTACACGCCCAATGCGTTCCTGGGACGGATGGTGGACATGCTGCTGTCCGAGTCGCCGGACATCCTCAAGCTCGACAAATGCTACGAGACCGATATGGCCGAGGCGCTCAAGGTCATGGCGCTGGCCGGCCACGGCATGGCTTTCCTGCCCGAGAGCGCGGTGCGGGACGACGTGCACGCAGGCCGGCTGGTGCGGGCCGAGGCCGCGCGCGGGCTGCCGCAGTCCATCGACATGGAGATCCGGCTCTACCGCGAACGGCCCACCGATGTCGGCAACGACCGCCGCAGCGGGCAGAGCCGACGCAAGCGCCAGCTGGTGGACAAGGTCTGGGCTGCGTTGACGACGCAAGCCTGAGGGGTCGGGCGCAAGGTTATGCGCGTCTTGCATAATGCTGCAGGGCGGGATGAGCAAACGGCATTGGATTCCGATGTGGAGGCGCCGATATTCTGCGTGTCACCTTCACTCGGAACTCAACGATGTCTTCCGCAGCACCGTCCAAGCCGTCCATCGCCTCCCACATCCTGCCTTCGTACCTGAACGCCGACGCGCTCGGGCCCTGGGGCATCTACCTCCAGCAGGTTGACCGTGTCACGCCCTACCTGGGTTCGCTGGCCCGCTGGGTGGAAACGCTGAAGCGCCCCAAGCGCGCGCTGATCGTGGACGTGCCCATCGAGCTGGACAACGGCACCATCGCCCACTACGAGGGCTATCGCGTGCAGCACAACCTCTCGCGCGGCCCGGGCAAGGGTGGCGTGCGTTTCCACCAGGACGTGACGCTGTCCGAGGTGATGGCCCTGTCCGCGTGGATGTCGGTCAAGAACGCTGCCGTCAACGTGCCCTATGGTGGTGCAAAGGGCGGCATCCGCGTGGATCCGCGCACGCTCTCCACGGCCGAACTGGAACGCCTGACGCGCCGCTACACCAGTGAAATCAACCTGATCATCGGCCCGACCAAGGACATTCCGGCGCCGGACGTGAACACCAACGCCCAGGTCATGGCCTGGATGATGGATACCTACTCGATGAACTCGGGCAGCACGGCCACGGGCGTGGTGACCGGCAAGCCGATCTCGCTGGGCGGCTCGCTGGGCCGTCACGAGGCGACCGGCCGTGGCGTGTTCGTGGTCGGCAAGGAAGCCGCCCGCAACCTCGGCATGGACATCAAGGGCGCGCGCGTGGCCGTGCAGGGCTTCGGCAATGTGGGCGCCGTGGCGGCCAAGCTGTTCCACGAGGCTGGCGCCAAGGTGGTGGCCGTGCAGGACCACCGCACCACGCTGTACAACCCGGCCGGGCTCGATGTGCCGGCGATGATGGAATACGCGTCGCACAGCGGCACGATCGAAGGCTTCCAGGGCGAAGTGCTGACCACCGAGCGGTTCTGGGAAGTCGAGTGCGACATCCTGATCCCGGCCGCACTGGAAGGCCAGATCACGGCCGCCAACGCGCCCAAGATTACGGCCAAGCTGGTGATCGAGGGCGCCAACGGCCCGACCACGCCCCAGGCGGACGACATCCTGCGCGAGCGCAACATCCTGGTCTGCCCGGACGTCATCGCCAATGCCGGCGGCGTGACCGTATCCTACTTCGAATGGGTGCAGGATTTCTCGAGCTTCTTCTGGACCGAGGAGGAGATCAACGAGCGCCTGGTACGAATCATGCAAGAGGCCTTCCGGGCGATCTGGCAGGTGGCCCAGGACAATAAGGTCACGCTGCGGACGGCTGCGTTTATCGTTGCTTGTACGCGAATCCTGCAGGCGCGCGAGATGCGCGGCCTGTATCCCTGATTGAAACGGGCAATGAAAGGGGCGGATGAATGTTGCGACGCAGCATCCATCCTTTCCCCGGACATGAAAGGACGCGGCGGCCGGAGTTTTCCGGCTGCCGCGTTTTTTGTTGTCTGAATCATTGCAGTTGTGTCGCATTTTGGCGCAATGCCGCGCAACCATGCCTGAACTGGCACCAGTTAGGGGAAAAACCCGTTGTCTTGGGTCACGAGCTAAGCAATACTGTTTCGCCGGCGGGGCGTTTTTTTGCTAGAGTCCCGCCTTTCTCTTCATGGTCAAGGAGATGTTATGAATGTAGCCAAGCTGGCTAGCCTGGCGGTTGCTGCGGGTATTCTGTGCGGTACCGCGCAGGCTGCAGAGCCGCTGACGGGCACGCTGCAGAAGATCAAGGACACGGGTGTCATTACGCTGGGTGTGCGGGATTCCTCGATTCCGTTCAACTACAACCTTGGCGGCGTGCGCCAGGTGGGCTATTCCTACGATATCAATATGAAGATCGTGGAAGCCGTGAAGGACCAGCTGAAGCTGCCGAACCTGCAGGTCAAGGAAATCCCGATCACCTCGCAGAACCGGATCACGCTGCTGCAGAACGGCACGATCGACATCGAGTGCGGTTCCACGACCAATAACCTGGAACGCCAGAAGCAGGCCTCGTTCTCGAACAGCATCTTCATCATCGGCACCCGCATCATGGTGAAGAAGGATGGCGGCATCAAGGACTGGTCTGACCTGAAGGGCAAGAACGTGGTCACCACCGCTGGCACGACGTCCGAGCGCCTGCTGCGCAAGATGAACGACGACCAGAAGCTGGGCGCCAACATCATCAGCACCAAGGACCATGGCCAGTCGTTCCTGACGCTGGAATCGGGCCGTGCCGTGGCGTTCATGATGGACGACGCGCTGCTCTTCGGCGAACGCGCCAAGGCGAAGAACCCGGCCGACTGGATCGTCGTGGGCAAGCCGCAGTCGCGCGAGTCGTACGGCTGCATGATCCGCAAGGATGATGCCCCGTTCAAGAAGGTGACGGACACCGTGATCGCCGGCCTGATGAAGGACGGATCGATCAACACGATGTACACCAAGTGGTTCATGCAACCGGTACCGCCGAAGGGCCTGAACCTGGACTTCCCGCTGTCCGACGACATGAAGGCGCTCTTCAAGAACCCGAACGACAAGGCACTCGACTGATCCCTGTGATCGGAGCAGTGCGAAACGGAAGGAGAAGTCCTTCCGTTTCTTTTTGAAGGACGCACTATGGATTACATTTTTCACTGGGGAGTGTTCCTCGAGCAGGCCGCGCAGAACGAGACGTACCTGGACTGGATGATTTCCGGTCTCAAGGTGACGATCGCGCTGGGCCTGACCTCGTGGGCCATCGCCCTCGTCATCGGCTCGGTGCTCGGCGTGCTGCGCACGGTGCCGAACAAGCTGCTGTCGGGTATTGCCGCGACGTATGTCGAGATTTTCCGGAACATTCCGCTGCTGGTTCAGCTGTTCATCTGGTATTTCGTGATTCCCGAGCTGCTGCCGTTCGGCGACGCGATCAAGCAGATGAACCCGTTCACCCAGCAGTTCCTGGCCGCCATGCTCTGCCTGGGCACGTTTACCGCCGCCCGGGTTTGCGAACAGGTGCGCTCGGGTATCAACTCGCTGCCGCCGGGTCAGCGCAACGCCGGCCTGGCGATGGGCTTCACGCTCGCGCAGACTTACCGCTTCGTGCTGTTGCCGATGTCCTTCCGTGTCATCGTGCCGCCGCTCACCTCCGAATTCCTGAACATCTTCAAGAACTCGGCGGTGGCGTCCACGATCGGCCTGCTGGAACTCGCCGCGCAGGGCCGCCAGCTGGTGGATTACACGGCGCGTCCGTATGAATCGTTCATTGCGGTCACGGTGATGTACATGCTGATCAATCTGACGGTCATGCTGATCATGCGCTGGGTGGAACGCCGGACCCGGGTGCCGGGCTTCATCGGCGGCAAGTAAAGGGGCGCACATGGCATACGAATTCGACTTTAGTTCCATCAACCACGAAACGCTGGACGTGCTGTGGGAAGGCATGACGGTGTCGCTCAAGATCACCGTGACCGCGGTGGTGGTGGGCATTGTCTGGGGCACCATCCTTGCGATGATGCGCCTGTCTTCCTTCAAGGCGCTGAACTGGTTTGCGCAGGGGTACGTGACCATCTTCCGCTCCATCCCGCTGGTGATGGTGCTGTTGTGGTTCTTCCTGATCATCCCGCAGCTGCTGCAGAAGGTGTTCAACCTGTCGCCCGCGGCCGATTTGCGGATGACCTCGGCGCTTATCGCGTTCGCGCTGTTCGAGGCCGCGTACTACTCCGAAATCATCCGGGCCGGTATCCAGAGCGTGTCGCGCGGACAGATGTTCGCCGCGCAGGCGCTGGGCATGACCTACGGCCAGACCATGCGGCTGGTGATCCTGCCGCAGGCGTTCCGCAACATGGTGCCGCTGCTGCTGACGCAGGGCATCATCCTGTTCCAGGATACGTCGCTGGTCTACGTGAGCGCGCTGGCTGACTTCTTCGGCCAGGCCTACGGCATTGGCGAGCGCGACGGGCGCATCGTCGAAATGCTGCTGTTCGCGGGCTTCGTGTACTTCGTTATCTGCTTCTCCGCTTCGCTGCTGGTCAAGCGTTATCAGAAAAAGGTGGCTGTATGATCGAAATTAATAACGTTTCCAAGTGGTACGGCACGTTCCAGGTGCTGACGGACTGCACCACCAAGGTTGCCAAGGGCGAAGTGGTGGTAGTGTGCGGCCCGTCCGGTTCGGGCAAGTCCACGCTGATCAAGACCGTGAACGCGCTGGAGCCGTTCCAGAAGGGCGACATCCTGGTCGACGGTACTTCGGTGGGTAACGCCAAGACCAACCTGCCGAAGCTGCGCTCGCGCGTGGGCATGGTGTTCCAGAACTTCGAACTGTTCCCGCATCTGTCGATCACCGAGAACCTGACCATCGCCCAGATGAAGGTGCTCGGCCGCTCGAAGGACGAGGCGATGGCCAAGGGCCTGAAGTACCTGGAGCGCGTGGGCCTGAAGAACCAGGCGGCCAAGTTCCCCGGTCAGCTGTCCGGCGGCCAGCAGCAGCGCGTGGCGATTGCCCGCGCACTGTCGATGGACCCGATCTGCATGCTGTTCGATGAGCCGACCTCGGCGCTTGACCCGGAAATGGTCAACGAGGTGCTGGACGTGATGGTGCAGCTGGCTCAGGAAGGCATGACCATGATGTGCGTGACCCACGAAATGGGCTTCGCACGCAAGGTGGCCAACCGCGTGATCTTCATGGACGCCGGCAAGATCGTCGAGGACTGCCCGAAGGAAGAGTTCTTCGGCGACATCGCCGCCCGCTCGGAGCGCGCCCGCCAGTTCCTGTCGAAGATCCTGCAGCACTAATTGGTGTAGCAGGTCGTCGGACCCCCTCTCCCGTCGGGAGAGGGGCGCAGCATCCCTTCCGCTTCACCCTCCCCAAAGCCTAAAGCCTCAAGTACACGCCGTATTGGCCGCGTTCTTCGCCTGCACCTCGGGCGGGATCGGCACGGTCAGCGTCATCGTCGGCAGGCCATGTTCGAACATGATCAGCTCGCCCGGCATGAAGCGCGTCCACGTCTCGTTGTCGGTCAGCGGCGCGGTGGCGATCACGGCCACGCGGTCGTCGGGTGTGGTCACCTGGGCGAAATCGATTGACAGGTCGGCATCGATCAGATGCGCCTTCGAGAACGGCCACTGCCGCACGATGTAGTACAGATGCGTCGAGCAGTGCGCGAACAGCGCCTGGCCATTGCATAGTAGAAAGTTGAAAACGCCATGCAGCGTGATGTCGCGCGTGATGTCCGCCAGCGCGTGGCCCAGCTCGTTCAGCGGCGGCTGGGAGCCCGGGAACCGCTTGCGCAGCCCCTGCATCAGCGTGCAGAACGCGAGTTCGCTGTCGGTATCGCCCACCGGCTGGTACACGCCGGACAGGAACGGCGAGAAGCCCTTCAGGTCGCCGTTATGGGCGAAGATCCAGTGCCGGCCCCAGAGTTCGCGCATGAACGGATGGCAGTTCTCGAGCAGCACCGTGCCCTGCGTCGCCTTGCGGATATGGGAAATGACGTTTTTCGACTTGATCGGATAACGCTTGATCAGCTCCGCCACCGGCGAGGTGCCGGCGGACTGGTTGTCGATGAACAGCCGGCAGGCCTTGTCCTCGAAGAATGCCACGCCGAAACCATCGGCATGGTGGTCGGTTACGCCGCCACGGGCGGCAAAGCCCGTGAAGGAGAACGTCACGTCGGTTGGCGTGGCGCAGTTCATGCCTAGCAGCTGGCACATGGGGGCACCGGTGCGGCAAGGGGCTGCCGCTTTGCAATAGAATGCAGACATTATCCCGCGCGTGCGGGACGCTGCCAAGCGCGGCGCCCGGGCGCCCCCCCTGCTGTTCAGCCCCAGCCCCTTCCCAGCCATGAGTCAATACAAGATCGCTGTCATTCCCGGAGACGGAATCGGAACGGAAGTGATGCCCGAAGGCATCCGTGCCATGGACGCCGCCGCGCGCCGCTTCGGCATCGACTTCCAGTGGGACCACTTCGACTTCTCCAGCTACGACTACTACGCCCGCCACGGCAAGATGCTGCCGGACGACTGGTTCGACACGCTGGTCAAGTACGACGCCATCTACTTCGGCGCCGTGGGCTGGCCCGAGAAAATCCCGGACCACGTGTCCCTGTGGGGCTCGCTGCTCCAGTTCCGCCGCTCGTTCGACCAGTACGTGAACCTGCGCCCGGTGCGCCTGATGCCCGGCATCAAGAGCCCGCTGGCCGGCCGCCAGCCTGGCGATATCGACTTCTACGTGGTGCGCGAGAACACCGAGGGCGAGTATTCGAGCATCGGCGGGCGCATGTTCCCGGGCACCGAGCGCGAAATCGTGGTCCAGGAGACCGTGATGAGCCGCATCGGCGTGGACCGCATCCTGAAATTCGCGTTCGAGCTGGCCCAGAAAAGGCCCAAGCAGCACCTGACCTCGGCCACCAAGTCGAACGGCATCTCCATCACCATGCCGTACTGGGACGAGCGCGTGGAGGCCATGGCGGCCAATTACCCGGGCCTGAAGGTGGACAAGTACCACATCGACATCCTGACTGCGCACTTCGTGCAGCATCCGGACTGGTTCGATGTGGTCGTGGCCAGCAACCTGTTCGGCGATATCCTGTCCGACCTCGGCCCGGCCTGCACGGGCACCATCGGCGTGGCGCCGTCGGGCAATATCAACCCGGACAAGACCTATCCGAGCCTGTTCGAGCCCGTGCACGGCTCGGCGCCGGACATCGCCGGGCGCGGCGTGGCCAACCCGATCGGCCAGATCTGGTGCGGCGCGATGATGCTGGAGCACCTCGGCCATGCCGATGCGGGCGCCGCCGTCCTGGCCGCCATCGAGAAGGTGCTGGCCGCCGGGCCGGGCCACGCGCCGCTGACGCGGGATATTGGCGGCACCGCCGGAACGGCCGACCTGGGTCGTGCGATTGCGGAGGCGCTGTGAATACCGCTAACACCACCAACACCGTGACCTCCCATATCGACCCCCGCACGCTACTGCTGGAGAGCTTCCGGGCCGCCGTGGCCGCAGCTGACCCGCTCGAGATCGTCGCCGCCCACCTGCCGCCGCCCCATGCCGGCGGCCGCACGCTCGTGGTCGGGGCGGGGAAGGCCGCCGCATCGATGGCGCTGGCCGTGGAGCGCGCCTACGCGGGCCGCGCCACGCTCGACGGCATCGTTGTCACCCGCTACGCGCACGGCCTGCCGACCGACCATATCCGCGTGATCGAGGCCGGCCATCCCGTGCCCGACGAGGCCGGCGAACAGGCCGCGGCGGACATCCTCGCCCGCGTGCAGGCGCTCGGGCCGGAAGACCGGCTGATCGTCCTGGTGTCTGGCGGCGGGTCGAGCCTGCTGTCGCTGCCGGCCGAAGGCATCGCCATGGCAGACCTCAAGGCCACCACGCGCGAACTGCTCCGATGTGGCGCACCGATCACAGAAATGAATATCGTGCGCAAGCACCTGTCGCGCATCCAGGGCGGCCGGCTGGCGCAGGCGAGCAAGGCGCCCGTGACCACGCTGATCGTCTCGGATGTGGCCGGCGATGATCCAAGCGCGATTGCATCCGGCCCCACCGTGGCCGATCCGAGTACGTATGCCGATGCGCTGGCCATCCTGCAACGCTACGGCGCGAAGGTGCCGGCCCCGGTGCAATCCCACCTGGAACGCGGCGCGCGGGGCGAGATCGACGAGACGCCCAAGCCGGGTGATCCGTTGTTCACCCGGGTCGAGAATCACATGATCGCCACCGCGCACGGCAGCCTGGAAGCCGCCGCCGCGCTGTTCCGCAAACAGGGCATCCAGCCCGTGGTGCTGGGTGACACCGTGACCGGCGAAGCCCAGGAAGTCGCGCGGGTCTATGCCGCGCTGGTGCGCGAGATTCGCGCGTACAATGCGCCGTTCGCCGCGCCGGTGGCGCTGATTTCCGGTGGCGAATGCACGGTGACGCTGCCCGCGAGCGGTGCCGAGCGGGCCCGGGGCGGCCGTTGCTCGGAGTTCCTGCTGTCGCTGGCGATCGAGCTGGGCGGGGCGGACAATATCCATGCGATCGCCGCCGATACGGACGGCATCGACGGCTCCGAGGACAACGCCGGCGCCGTGTGCTGCCCCGATTCGCTCAAGCGCGCCGAGGCCGCCGGCGTCTCCGCCCGCCAGCAACTCGATGCGCACGATGCCTGGGGCTTCTTCGATGCCATTGGCGACCTGGTCCAGACCGGCCCCACGCGCACCAACGTGAACGATTACCGCGCCATCCTGATTCTTTGAATTTCCAGCTATGACCCAGACGCTCACCATCACCCGCCCGGACGACTGGCACCTGCACCTGCGCGACGGCGCGGCGCTGGCCGCCGTGCTGCCGGACACCGCGCGCCAGTTCGGCCGCGCGATCATCATGCCGAACCTGAAGCCGCCCGTGACCACGGTGGAGCAGGCTGCCGCCTACCGCGCGCGCATCCTGGCCGCGCTGCCGTCCGGCATGGCGTTCGAGCCGCTGATGACGCTGTACCTGACCGACAACTTGCCCGCCGAGGAAATCGTCGCCGCCAAGGCGAGCGGCTTCATCCACGCGGTGAAGCTGTACCCGGCCGGCGCCACCACCAACAGCGACGCCGGCGTGACCGACATCCGCCGCTGCGCCGCCACGCTGGAAGCCATGCAGCGCGCCGGCCTGCCGTTGCTGGTGCACGGCGAAGTGACCGATGGCGACATCGACATCTTCGACCGCGAAGCCGTGTTCATCGACCGCGTGATGCGGCCGCTGCGCAAGGACTTCCCGGAGCTGAAGGTGGTCTTCGAGCACATCACCACCAAGGACGCGGCCCAGTACGTGGCCGAGGCCGAAGGCCCGGTCGGGGCGACGATCACCGCGCACCACCTGCTGTACAACCGCAATGCGATCTTCACCGGCGGCATCCGCCCGCATTACTACTGCCTGCCGGTGCTCAAGCGCGAGACCCATCGCGAGGCGCTGGTCAAGGCGGCCACGTCCGGCAGCGCGCGGTTCTTCCTCGGCACGGACAGCGCGCCGCATGCACGCGGCCTGAAGGAACACGCCTGCGGCTGCGCGGGCTGCTACACGGCACTGCATGCGATGGAGCTGTACGCCGAAGCGTTCGATACTGCCGGCGCGCTCGACAAGCTGGAAGGCTTCGCCAGCTTCCACGGCCCGGCGTTCTACGGCCTGCCGCGTAACACCGGCACGCTCACGCTGTCGCGCGAAGACTGGGAGTTGCCGGCTGAACTGCCGTACGGCGACACCACGCTGGTGCCGCTGCGCGCCGGCGAGACCCTGCGCTGGAAGGCGCAATAAGCGACTTGCCTGGCATCGACTGGACGCGGCCGTGGTTCCGGCCATTCGCCGCGTCCGGGGTCGCGCTCTCCGCCGCCGATTCTCGCGCGGCGCTCAACGAACAAGCTGCCGCCGCCGGGCTGGCGAACGCCAACGACCAGCCACTGCGCTTCGTCCCCCAGTCTGAACTCCCCGATGGGGTGGCCTATGAGGCGCATATCCACGCCACCGGCCACGTTCCCACGCGCGACAACCTCCACGACGCGTTCAACGCGCTGATCTGGCTCCATTTCCCCGCGACCAAGGCCGTGCTGAACCGGCTCCAGGCCGAGGCCATCGCCCGTGATGGCGTGCTGCCCGTGCGCGGCGGCCTGCGCGATGCCGCGACGCTATTCGACGAAAACGCAGTGATTTTCCTGACCGAGGACACCCGGCTGGCCCAGGCGCTGCAAGGGTTTGCGTGGCACACGCTGTTCGTGGAGGCGCGCGCCGCATGGGGCAGCGCCTGCACGGTCATCCCGTTCGGCCACGCCTTGCTGGAGAAGCTGGTGCAGCCCTACAAGTCGATCACGGCCCACGCATGGTGGCTGCCGATGCCGCCCGGCACGCCGCGCGCGGTCATCGACCGGAAGCTTGCCGAATCGCTGGCCGAGGCAGCCGGGCAGGGCACGCTGCGCGGCGGCCGCTGCTTCGCGCCGCTGCCGGTGCTGGGCATTCCAGGCTGGTGCGATGAGAACGATGCGCCGTCGTTCTACGACGATACGGCCGTGTTCCGCCCCGGGCGGCAGATCCGCTGAGTTCGGTGGTAGACTGCGGGCCGCAAAGCAGGCCAGACAATCACTGCTTGTCTCGCAAGGGGCAAGGGGAGGAAAGTCCGGACTCCACAGGGCAGGGTGTTGGCTAACAGCCATCCACGGTAACGTGCGGAATAGGGCCACAGAGACGAGTCTTGCCGCCGGGTTCGCCTGGCGGGAAGGGTGAAACGCGGTAACCTCCACCCGGAGCAATCCCAAATAGGCAGACGATGAGGCGGCCCGCTGAGTCTGCGGGTAGGGAGCTGGAGCCGGCCGGTAACGGTCGGCCTAGAGGAATGGTTGTCACGCACAGCGCGCCGCAAGGCGGGCCGCGCGCACAGAATCCGGCTTATCGGCCTGCTTTGCTCTATCTTCCTGACGTCAGGGCGTTCAGCCCTCGACGATTTCCATCGTGTGCGTGATCTCGGCGGTCTTGGCCAGCATGATCGAGGCCGAGCAGTACTTGTCGTGCGACAGCGTGATCGCGCGCTCCACCGTGGTCGGGTTCAGGTTGCGGCCCGTCACCGTGAAGTGGAAGTTGATGCGCGTGAAGACCTTCGGGTCCTCGTTGGCGCGCTCGGCTTCGAGCTTTACCGTGCAGCCGCGCACGTCCTGGCGGCCACGCTTGAGGATCAGCACCACGTCATAGGCCGTGCAGCCGCCGGTGCCGAGCAGCACCATCTCCATGGGACGCGGCGCCAGGTTGTTGCCACCGCCATCGGGCGCGCCGTCCATCGCCACGATATGGCCGCTGCCGGTCTGGGCCACGAAGCTCATGCCTTCCGGGCCCATCCATGTCACTTTGCATTCCATTTTGTTCGTTCCTGGGTTTACGAATGTGTTTTCGCGCTCACGTCCGGGCAATCACGAATCTTGCATTTCGTCAGTATATGGCATCGGCGGATGGTGCCAGAGGCGAGGGATTTCCCTTGGGAATCTGAGGGAATCCTCTATTGTGGCGCCGATGACTCAGCATCACATTGAGGCTAAGTCTTTGATTTTTAAGAAAGACAAACATTTGCAAGAGACTATTAAAGCATTGCGCAATGTGCAATTCGATTTCGCACTGCAAATTTTCTTGCGTTGCGACGGCCGCTATGTATAATTCAGTTCATTGAACGACGGCGCATCTGGCGCGCCAGAGTGCGAAAGCGAAAGCCCTCCGCACCGCCCGCCGCCCCGTCGATCTACCAGTGTCTCCTCCACCCTCCTCCTTTGGTGGATTCAAACCCAAGTCCAAACCGACTTGGGTTTTTTTTCGTCCACTTTTGTCCACATTTCGTCCCCGGCTTCCATGTGATGCAGGGGGCTTGACGAAAAGCCACGACTTTGCTTGTGCGCCATCGCATTCCCCGAGTATAATCGCAGGCTTTTCCGGTCATTGCCCCCGGAAAAGGAATCAGGGAGAGCCTGCAAACACAAGCAGGAAGGTCAGGTCCCAAGGGCCGGCCGAACGACAGGACGCTAAAACGGCGACCGTCACATCGGGCAGTATTCAATAGTCAGGAAAAATCATGAAGACCTTTTCCGCCAAGCCTCATGAGGTAAAGCGCGACTGGTACGTGATTGACGCGACGGACAAGGTCCTCGGCCGTGTTGCCAGCGAAGTGGCACGCCGACTGCGCGGCAAGCACAAGCCGGAATTCACTCCGCACGTCGACACGGGCGATTACATCGTCATCGTCAACGCAGCCAAGCTGCGTGTCACGGGTACCAAGGAAACGGACAAGAAGTACTATCGCCATTCGGGTTACCCGGGCGGTATCTACGAAACGACGTTCGGCAAGATGCAGCAGCGTTTCCCGGGCCGCGCCCTGGAAAAAGCTGTCAAGGGCATGCTGCCGAAGGGTCCGCTGGGCTATGCAATGATCAAGAAGCTGAAGGTTTACGCCGAAGCCGATCATCCGCATGAGGCACAGCAACCCAAGACGCTCGACATCTAAGGAGGCCAATCCATGATCGGTAACTGGAATTACGGTACTGGCCGCCGCAAGAGCGCTGTGGCTCGTGTCTTCATCAAGTCGGGCAAGGGTGAAATCGTCGTCAACGGCAAGCCCATCAACGAGTACTTCGCTCGCGAAACCTCGCTGATGATCGTGCGTCAGCCGCTGGAACTGACCACCCACGCCGAAACGTTCGACATCAAGGTCAACGTGACCGGCGGTGGCGAAACGGGCCAGGCTGGCGCAGTGCGCCACGGCATCACCCGCGCCCTGATCGACTACGACGCCACGCTGAAGCCGACGCTGTCGAAGGCTGGTTTCGTCACGCGCGATGCACGTGAAGTGGAACGTAAGAAGGTCGGTCTGCACAAGGCACGTCGCCGGAAGCAGTTCTCGAAGCGCTGATGCGCTTTCGCAGGTCCGCCCTGGCGGATCTGTCGAATCCGGAAAAACCGCACGCTCTGTCGTGCGGTTTTTTTTCGTCTGCGTGGTGCAGAAATCACCACTTTTTTGGCGAAGGTGTCTCAGATGTCATACATTGATCGGCACAATGGCGGCTCGGAGATACAATCACGGGCCTGCGAATGAGAGGACGAACGATGGTGTCATGGGCCTGAAGTACCGGCCACTGCGACCGCGCCGGGGATTGCGCGCTTCTCGGGCCGTGATTCGTGTGCATCGGCCGTGGCGTGTGTGGATCTGGGCGCTGGTGCTGGCGATCGGGCTGGGACTCGCCGTGGCCTGGGCCATCGATGCCGGCCATGCCATGCGTCAACCTGCCGCGCCTACGGATACGGCACTCGTGGCGGCCAATGCCGCGTTGCGTGTGCAACTGGCCGAGGTGACCGCCGAGCGCGACCAACTGCTTACCAGCGCGAACACCCCGGAGGCCCGTCTCGAGATGGCCCGCGCCGAGCGCGAGCGTCTGGTGCAGCAACTGAAGTCGGCAGAGGCCGAGGTAAGCCAGCTCAAGGAAGACCTTGGGTTCTTCGAGGCGCTGCTGCCGGCCACCGGCGATACGTCTGGCATCCACGTGCGCAGTTTCCGCGTGGTCATCGACGAAGCACAGCCCCAGGCCGTGCACTATCGCCTGCTCGTGATGCAGGGCGGTTCGAAGGCATTTGTCGAGCAGCCCGAATTCAAGGGTGATCTACAATTCACAATTTCAGCGGTCCGGGCTGGGCAGCCGTTAACCATGACACTGCCGAATCCGAAAGAGGCGCCGTTACCGGCGGTGCGCCTCACGCATTACCAGCGTATCGAGGGCGACCTGGCGATTCCCAAGGGCGCCGAGGTACGTGCCGTATCGGTCCGTATCGTGCAGAACGGACAGGTCCGCGCGGCGCAGTCGGCAACGCCGTAGGACCCGAACAAGGAGAGGGATCATGTTGTTTTCGAAGAAGAAAGGCCTGTCGATCGACACCCTGATCGGCCAGGACGCCACCATCGAGGGCGATGTCACGTTCGCGGGCGGCCTGCGCCTGGATGGCCGCGTGCGCGGCAACGTGCTGGCATCGGACGCGCAGCGCAGCATGCTCGTCATCAGCGAGAAGGGCGCAGTCGAGGGCGAAGTGCGCGTCGGGCACCTGATCCTCAACGGCACTGTGACCGGCCCGGTGAGCGCCAGCGAACTGCTCGAACTGCAGCCCCATGCGCGCGTCTACGGCGAAGTGCATTATGCGGCGCTGGAAATGCACCAGGGCGCCATCGTCGAAGGCCGCCTCGTGCCAATCGGGCAGGGCGAGGTGCGCGCCTTGCCGAACCATGTGCCGGCCGCCGAGGTCAATCAAGAGACGCCAGTAGAATCGAACACGTCCGAAACCGAGGCCGAAGAGGTGTCGGCCAAGGCCACACCCGAGAACGCAGGCGCCGCGGCCTGATTGTTTGTCGATGGATGTGACGTGAACGCCTAGAAGCCCTTGAAATTTAATGGGTTCGGCACGATTTCGAAGTAGCGCTTAGAATACGGCGTATCTAAATAGGAGAATCCCCATGAACGCAGTCGCTGAGGCACCCGTAACCGAGGACGTGCCGGCACCGTTCGTCTTTACCGACAGCGCCGCCGACAAGGTCAAGCAGTTGATCGAGGAAGAGGGCAATGCCGAGCTGAAGCTGCGCGTGTTCGTGCAGGGCGGCGGCTGCTCTGGCTTCCAGTACGGCTTCACGTTTGACGAAGACGTCAACGAAGACGACACCACGATGGTCAAGAACGGCGTCATGCTGCTGATCGACTCGATGAGCTACCAGTACCTGGTGGGCGCCGAGATCGATTACAAGGAAGACATCAACGGCGCGCAGTTCGCGATCAAGAACCCGAATGCCTCGACCACTTGCGGTTGCGGCTCGTCGTTCTCAGCCTGATCCCGGTTTCGGTCGATAAAAAAGCGCACTTCGGTGCGCTTTTTTGTTGCCTGTCGATTCCTGGCAATCAACGCGCGACCTCAACGCGGCGACCTCAACGCGGATAGATCGCCCCAAGCACGCGCGGGCCGGCCGCGCCGGTAACCGTGGGCACGTTGCCGGGCGCGCGCCGCACGCATTGCCGCGCCAGCCAGGCGAAGGCGAGTGCCTCCACCTCCAGGACCGGTACGCCGAAATCATCGGTCGTCTGCACGGCCACGCCCGGAAGCAGCCGCGCGAGTTCAGCCATCACATAGCCATTGCGGGCGCCGCCGCCGCAGACGATGAGCCGGCGCGCATCGGCGGCATGCGTCTGCACGTCGCGCGCGATGGCGGTGGCCGTCAGCGTCGCCAGCGTGGCCTGCACGTCGGCGGCGGGCGGCTGCCGGTCGCCGCGCGTGGCCAGCAGCGCTTGCAGCCAGCCCGGGTGGAACAGATCGCGCCCGGTGCTCTTGGGCGGCGGCGCGCTGAAATAGGGCTCGGTCAGGCACTGCGCCAGCAGCGCCGCATCCACCGTGCCGCTCGCGGCCCAGGCGCCATTGTCGTCGTAGGGCAGGCCGCGATGGCGGTGAATCCAGTCGTCGAGCAGCGCATTGCCGGGGCCGCAGTCGAACCCGGTGACCGGGCGACCGCTGGCCGTTGCCGGCAGGATGCTGATATTGGAGATGCCGCCGATGTTGCAGACCACGCGGGTCTCGTCCGGCGCGCCGAACAGCGCCGCGTGCACAGCGGGCACGAGGGGCGCGCCCTGGCCGCCGGCCGCCACGTCGCGGCTGCGGAAGTCGGCGATCACGTCGATGCCGGTCAACTCGGCCAGCAGCGCCGGATGCTGACTCTGCCGCGTGTAGCCGGTGCCGTCATAAAGACCGGGGCGATGGCGGATGGTCTGGCCGTGCGCGCCGATGGCCGCGACCGATGCCGGGCGGGCATCGGCGAGCCGCAGCAGCGTCGCCACGCACTCGGCGTAGACGCTGGCGAGCGCGTTGGCGGCCAGCGCCTCGCGATGGATCTCATCGTCGCCCGGCTGCTGCAAGGCGCCGAACGCCTCGCGCAACGGCTGGGGAAAGGGGGTGTGCGCCGCCGCCAGCACGACGGGGTGCGCGCCGGAAAAATCGACGAGCACGCCATCCGCGCCATCCATGCTGGTGCCCGACATCAGGCCGATAAATCGCTCGCTGCTTGCCGGGGGCACGGGCATGGTCAGTTGCTGGCGGTCAGGACGTTGTAGGTGCGCAGCATGTTGATGCGGCTCAACATCGCGCTGGTATAGGTCAGGAACTGCGTGCGCGACTTGCCGGTCAGCGCCGGCGCTTCCATCAGCGTGATGGTGAGCGGGTTCTGCGGCACGTCGTTGAAGCGGAATTCGTAGTGCAGGTGCGGCCCGGTGGCCCAGCCGGTGGCGCCGACATAGCCGATCACCTGGCCCTGGCTCACGTGCTGGCCCTGGCGCAGCCCGGCAAAGCCGGACAGGTGGGCGTAGTACGTCGAGTACCCGCCCGCGTGCTGGAGCACCACGATGTTGCCGTAGCCGTTCTGCTGGCCGACGAAGTCCACCGTGGCATCGCCGGTGGCGATGACCTTGGTGCCCTGCGGCGCGGCGAAGTCCACACCCTTGTGCTGCGCCCACTGGTGGTGGAGCGGATGGTCACGCCCGCCGAAGCCCGACGATACGCGCGAGAACTCCACCGGCGAACGCAGGAACGGCCGCTTCATGGTGCGACCGTCGAACGTGTAGTAGGCGCCGGCTTCACCTTCTTCCGGGGCGTACCAGAGCGCCTGATGCAATGTGTTGCGATTGATCAGCTCCACGGCCACCACGCGGCCGTTGCGCACGAAGGCGCCGTCGCGGAAACCGGCCTCGTAGACGATGCGGAAGCGGTCGCCCTTGGCGATGTCGTGGTGGAAGTCGATCACGCCCGAGAAGATCGAGATCATCTTCTGGACGATGTCGTCCGGCACGTTGGCGCTGTCCATCGACTTGAAGAAGCCGCCGGCCTCGATCCCGCCGGAAGCCATCTCGTAGTGCACGTCGTTGTCCACGGACTGGACGCGCGCCTTGTAGGTGTAGTCGCCGCCCTCGGCCTTCGGCGCCACGCGCTCGATCACGAGTTCGCGCGAGGCGGCGGCGTCGCCGCCCAGGTTGGCCTGGAGCGACACCAGCAGGTTGTGGTCGTCGATCTCGGCCTGCACGGTCTGGCCGGCGTCGAGGTTGAGCAGCCCACGCGCGGTGGCGTTCTTGAGGATGAACGCCTGGGCGTCGGGATCCTCCACGCCCAGCCGGCGCAGCAGCGTGGCCAGGGTGTCGCGGCGCTGCATGCGGTCCTCGCGCACATAGCGGCTTTCGGGATCGCTCTCGGTGAGCTGTTCGAGCTGGGTGCGCAGGTCGGGCAGGCGAATGGCCTCCCGCACCTTCGGCGCCTGGGGGTCGTCATAGGCATTGCGCGGGGCGACGCCCATCGCGGCAGCCATGCCGAGCGTGAAAACGGTGCCGACAGCAACGGTGAGTTGCTTCCGGCGCCGGGCATGCTGGGGGTTGGTCGGGTCGACAAGCACCACCAGCTCGCGCGCGAAAACTTCGCGGAGACTGGACCACATCACGTAAAATTCAACCTTGATTCCGGGCTCCGCTGCCGCGACGATGTGTCTTCGTCTGCCTTCCTCCCCCGAGGTTGCGGCGCGGGCCAATGTTTGTCAGCCGCCTACAATGGCGGTTGCCGCCGGGCTGCCCCGGCAGACGCAAAGCGCGAATTATACCAGAACGACACCGGCTGTCCGTCGGCGATTCCTTAATTATTTCAACGACTTATCTCATGTCTGAAGTGACCCCGGCCGCCGCGGCCAAATATCCACTTACGCCGTCGGTGATGCAGGCCCTGGAGATCACCAAGCGTGGCTGCGACGAGCTGTTGATCGAAGCCGAGTGGCTCCAGAAGCTCGCCCGCAGCGAGGCCACCGGGGTGCCACTCCGCATCAAGCTGGGCCTGGACCCCACCGCGCCGGATATCCACTTGGGTCACACCGTGGTGCTGAACAAGCTGCGCCAGCTCCAGGACCTTGGCCACCAGGTGATCTTCCTGATCGGCGATTTCACCTCCACGATCGGCGATCCGTCCGGCCGCAATGCCACCCGGCCGCCGCTTACCCGGGAGCAGATCGAGGCCAACGCCCAGACCTACTACCGCCAGGCCAGCCTGGTGCTCGACCCCGCCCGGACCGAAATCCGCTACAACAGCGAGTGGAGCGACCCGCTCGGCGCGCGCGGCATGATCCAGCTGGCGGCCAAGTACACCGTCGCCCGGATGATGGAGCGCGACGACTTCACCAAACGGTTCCGGTCTGGGATTCCGATTTCGGTCCATGAGTTCCTTTATCCGCTCATGCAGGGCTACGATTCCGTGGCGCTCAAGGCCGATATCGAGCTGGGCGGCACCGACCAGAAGTTCAACCTGCTGGTGGGCCGTGAGCTGCAGAAGGAATACGGCCAGGAGCCGCAGTGCATCCTGACCATGCCGCTGCTGGTGGGGCTGGACGGCGTCGAGAAGATGTCGAAGTCGAAAAACAACTACATCGGCGTGGCCGAGGCCCCGAACGACATGTTCGGCAAGCTGATGAGCATCTCGGACGACCTGATGTGGCAGTACTTCACGCTGCTGTCGTTCCGGCCGATGAGCGAGATCGACCTGATGAAGCAGGAGATCGCGCTGGGCCGCAACCCGCGCGAATGCAAGGTGGCGCTGGCGCAGGAGATCGTCACGCGCTTCCACAGCGCGGCCGATGCCGAGAAGGCGCTCGAGGACTTCAACCACCGCGCGCGCGGCGGCGTGCCGGACGACATCCCGGCGGTGACGCTGGAAGGCGCGCCGCTGGGCATTGCCCAACTGCTGAAGCAGGCCAACCTGGTGCCGTCCACCTCGGAAGCCAACCGCAATATCGAGCAGGGCGGCGTCAAGATCGACGGCTCCGTGGTCGGCGACAAGTCCACAAAGGTGGCCGCCGGCACCTATGTGGTCCAGGTGGGCAAGCGCCGCTTCGCGCGCGTGACCCTGGTGTAAGGCGCGATGATCGCCCTGATCCAGCGCGTGGCGCAGGCCCGCGTGACCGTGGCGGGCCGCACCACCGGCGAGATCGGCGCCGGGCTGCTGGCGCTGGTCTGCGCCGAGCGCGGCGACACCGAGGCCCAGGCCGAGCGCCTGCTGGCCAAGCTGCTCGCCTACCGCGTGTTTTCAGACGCCGAGGGGAAGATGAACCTGCCGGTGCAGAACATGGACGGGCAGGGCAAGGCGGGCGGGCTGCTGGTGGTGTCGCAGTTCACGCTTGCCGCCGATACCAACAGCGGCACGCGGCCGAGCTTTACGCCGGCGGCGTCGCCCGAGGATGGTCGGCGATTGTATGAACATTTCGTGGCCCGCGCGCGCGCCGCGCATTCGTCGGTCGAAACCGGCGAGTTTGGCGCGATGATGCAGGTCAGCCTCGTCAATGACGGCCCCGTGACGTTCTGGCTGCGCGTGCCGCCGGCCGGCACGGCGTGACACATCCAAGGAGATCCTCATGAAACTCTGGAGCAAGGCATTTGCTGACAACGCGCCCATTCCGGGCGAGTTTGCGTTCTGCGTGCCCGATGCCGCCAATCATGTGGCGCTGTCGAGCAATCGCAATCCGGACCTGCATTGGGACGGTTTCCCCGCCGAGACGCGTTCGTTCGTGCTGGTCGCCCATGATCCCGATGTGCCGAGCGTGGGCGACGACGTGAACCAGGCCGACCGCGAAGTGCCGGCCACGCTGCCGCGCGCGGACTTCTTCCACTGGGTGCTGGTGGACATACCGCCGGGCCTGAACACGATCTCGGCCGGCACGCACAGCGACGGCGTGATCGCGCGCGGCAAGCCGGGCCCGGACACGCTGGTCGGCACGGCCGTGGCCGGCGGCCTGCGCCACGGCACCAACGACTACACGGCGTGGTTTTCCGGCGACGAGGACATGAAGGGCCACTACTTCGGCTACGACGGTCCCTGCCCGCCCTGGAACGACGCGCTGGTGCACCGCTACGTGTTCACGGTCTACGCGCTCGATATCGAACGCCTGCCCGTGGAAGGCCATTTCACTGGCGCCGATGTGCGCCAGGCCATCCAGGGCCACGTGCTGGCCGAAGCCTCGCTCACCGGCACCTACACGCTCAATCCGAAACTGATCCGGTAATCATCCGCACGCCGGGCGCAGACCCGGCGCGCAACCGTCGCCCCCAAGGAACCGGCATGTCGCAAAGCTCCGGGCCGCAGTCGCTGGCCTACACCCACCTGATCGTGATCCGTCATGGCGAGACGGCCTGGAACCGCGCGCGGCGCCTGCAGGGCCAGCTCGATATCCCGCTGAACGAGGTGGGCCGCGCCCAGGCGGCCGCGCTGGCCGAGGCGCTGGCCGGCGAGCCGATCGACGCCATCTATTCGAGCGACCTGGGCCGCGCCATGGAAACCGCCATGCCGCTGGCCGAGACGCTGGGTCTGCAAGTGCGGCCCGACGCCCGCCTGCGCGAGCGCTGCTACGGCGACCTGGAAGGCATGACCTATGCCGAAGTGGCCGAGCAGCGCCCCGAGGACTTCGCGCGCTGGCAGGCCCGCGTGCCGGACTACGCGCCGCCCGAGGGCGAGTCGCTGCTGGAGTTCCACGAGCGCGCGGTCGAGGCCGCGCTGGCGCTGTCGCGCCGGCATCCGGGCGAGCGCATCGCGCTGGTGGCGCACGGCGGCGTGCTCGACTGCCTGTATCGCGAGGCCACCGGCATGACGCTCGAGGCGCCGCGCCAGCACGAACTGCTGAACGCCAGCGTCAACCGCCTGCGCAGCGACAGCGCGCACCTGACCCTGCTGCAATGGGGCGATGTGAGCCACCTGGAGGCGCTGGCGCTCGACGAAGTCGACAAGCGCGTGCCCTAGCCGCGCGTCCGGGGGCCCACCCCGGAAGGCTCAGACCTTGAGCCGGAACGGCGTGAAGTTGGTGTGCCGGTCGAACCAGTCCTCGTTCTCGGCCCGCTTCAGGAAGCCCACCACCTTGTAGGTGACCGGCGTCATGACCACTTCCCAGGCCGTCTTCAGCACGTACTGGGCCACGGCCACCTGGATCACCTTCTCCAGCGGCCAGATGCCATAGAAGGCAATCACGTAGAACAGCGAGGAATCGACCAGTTCCCCGGCCAGCGTGGAGCCGATGGTGCGCGTCCACAGCCAGCGCCCGCCGCTCCACAGCTTCATCTTCGCCAGCACGTAGCTGTTGGTGAAGCTGCCGCAGCAGAACGCGATCAGCGACCCCAGCGCGATCCGCCACGTGTTGCCGAACACATCCTCCAGGCTCTTCTGGTAGTCCGCCATGAACGGCGCCACCGGCATCTTCAGCACCACCAGGCTCATGAACGTGGCGAAGGCCAGCGCGGTGAAGCCGGCCCAGACCACGCGGCGGTCGCGGCCATAGCCGTAGACCTCGGTCAGCACGTCGCCAAAAATGTACGAAATCGGGAAGAACAGCACGCCGGCGCCGAAGGTGACCGGGCCGATCACGGGTAGCGTGACCTGCGCCGCCTTGGCCGCGCCGATCAGGTTGGAGCAGAGCAGCACCGTGACGAAGGCCACCATGACCAAGTCGTAGTAGCGGTAGACGCGACCGGTGTGCGCGGCATCGACGGCAGGGAGGGGCGTGGCGTGAGACTCGGGCGAGGACAGGGGCGGGGGCATGGGCGGGAGCGCTTCCGGTGCGGGGGTTCGCGCGATTATGCCAGCGCGGCGCCACCCGTGTCGGCAAGCCGGCCCCGCCGGGCCCGCAAAAGAAAACTCCCGGCCGGAGCCGGGAGCCAACACACCCTGGAGGATGGGAAAACCAGGTCGATCAGAGCGACAGCTTGCTGATCTTGGAGCCGTCGATCGAGGCATCGAACATCAGCCCCGCGTTGGTCTGCACGAAGCCGATCACCGGCTGCTGGCCCGTGACGGTATCCAGCTTGCCGTTCGCGCCGATCTTGGCCAGCGCCACGCTGCCGTCCACGCCGGCCGTCCAGCCGCTGGACTGCACGAACTTGTTGTAGGCCTCGGGCGTCATGAACATCAAGATCACCGCTTTCGACTGGCCGCCGGCGGTGAAGCCGAACGAGGCCGAGATCGTGCGGTAGTAGCCCACCGTGGCGCCCTTCGAGCGCAGCGCGCCGTCGCCATACTCGCCGGCCACGACCAGCCCGCCGCCGATCACGCGCGGGAACACCAGAATGCCCTGGGAACGGTTGGCCAGCTCGCGCGAGCCGTCCACCGAGGCGTAGAGCCGGTTCAGCGCGCCGTCCACGCCGGCGTCGATTTCCTGTTTCTTGGCGGCGGCGTCCTCGGGCGTCTTGGGACCCGTGGTGGTGCAGCCCGCGGCAAAGGCCGTGGCCACGAGCAGGCCCGATCCGGTCACCCGCGTCACGAAATGGCGTCGATTCATATGCAACCTCCTGATGGGGAAAAGTACTGCATTCGACTCTTTCCGGTGGTTCGGACCGGACTTCAGCCGGCGTTAGGCGACTTCACGGTGATGGCGACCACCTCACGCACGACGATCTTCGCCATCTGGCCCTGCTTGATCTTGGTGAGGTCGATGTTCGGGTCACGGACCTTGACCGTGCGCAGCGTCTCGCGCGGGCCACGGAAGGTCACGGTGCGATTGGCGGTATCGATCTTGGTGATCTGCGCCGTGATGGTGGTGGTGATCTCGCGCATCACGCCGGGCTTGCCGCCCTCGGCCGCGCGCGAGGTGCGCTCCACCTGCTCCACCAGCGGGGTGTCCTTGCTGTCGAGCGGCTCCAGCGCCGCCACCACGGCCGCCGCGCGCGTCAGCGTGACGATGTCACCCTTGCGCACGTTGCCGATATTCTTGGCCTCGTCGCCGCCCACGATCTCGACGATATTGCCCTTCGGCCCCTGCACGAGCACGGCCTTCGAGTTGACATCGACATCGACGACCTTGCCGCTGATAACGGCTTCCTCGGCGATGCCGACCGGCGCAGGCGTCTTCTGCGCATGCACGGCGCCAGCGGCCAGGAGCAGGCTGGCAAGCAAGGCAAGGGTCGGGATGGGTCGCTGGATCATGGCTCTGAGTCCTTTCTGGCGCAATGGGCGCTGTAAGTGGAAACTGATGGAGCCATTGTGGACAACCGGCCATAAGCGGGCAATCCACTTCGAAAAAATTTGGAGCGGTGCGCGAAAACGTTTAACTGGCGGGGGCGGGCTGCAATGCGCGGTCGTTGCGCACTGCAGCAGGCCGGATTCGGCCGATTTTGTCCGGGGAGAGGCTTAGGGGACGCTCAGAGGACGCTTAGGGGACGCTCAGGGCGTCTCAAGCAGATCGCTGCCGGAGTCGTCCTGCGGCGTGGCGAGCCCGAAATGCCGGTACGCCGCCGCCGTCGCCACCCGTCCGCGCGGTGTGCGCTGCAGGTAACCCTGCTGGATCAGGTAGGGCTCCAGCACGTCCTCGATGGTGTCGCGCTCTTCGCCAATGGCCGCCGCCAGGTTGTCCACGCCCACCGGGCCGCCGCCGAACTTGTGCAGGACGGCTTCCAGCAGCTTGCGGTCCATCAGGTCGAAGCCGACGCGGTCCACGTCGAGCATCGCCAGCGCGGCATCGGCGGTCTCGCGGCTGATCGTGCCGTCGCCCTTCACCTCGGCGTAATCGCGCACGCGTCGCAGCAGCCGGTTGGCGATACGGGGCGTGCCGCGCGCCCGGCGGGCTATCTCGAGCGCACCCAGGGGCTCGATCACCGCGTTGAGCAACTGGGCCGAGCGTGTGACGATGCGCGCCAGTTCCTCGGCCGTATAGAACTCCAGCCGCGCCACGATGCCGAAGCGGTCGCGCAGCGGGTTGGTCAGCATGCCGGCGCGCGTGGTGGCACCCACCAGCGTGAACGGCTGCAGGTCCAGCTTGACCGAGCGGGCCGCCGGGCCTTCGCCGATCATGATGTCGATCTGGTAGTCCTCGAGCGCCGGGTACAGGATTTCCTCGACGACCGGCGAGAGCCGGTGGATTTCGTCGATGAACAGCACGTCGTTGGCTTCGAGGTTGGTCAGCAGCGCGGCCAGGTCGCCCGGGCGCTCGAGCACCGGCCCGGAGGTCTGGCGCAGGCTCACGCCCATTTCGCGCGCGATGATGTGGGCCAGCGTGGTCTTGCCGAGGCCCGGCGGGCCGAACAGCAGCACGTGGTCCAGCGCCTCGCGGCGGTTGCGGGCCGCGTGCATGAAGATGTCGAGCTGGCCACGGATCTTTTCCTGGCCGACGTACTCGTCCAGCAGCTTGGGCCGCAGGGCGCGCTCGAAGGCCTCCTCGCGGGCGGAGGCGGGGGTGGCCGAGATAACCCGTTCGGGCTGGCGCTCGGCGCCGGTGAGCTTGTCGGTTTCGATCATGGCGGTGGAATGCGGGACAGCCGTCATTCTACGCCGGCTGCCTCTCGCGCTAGCCCTTCGCTAGCCCTTCGAGAGCGACTTCAGCGCCAGCTTGATGCCGTCGGACACACCCGTACCGGCCGGCACCTGCTTGATGGCCAGCGCGGCCTCTTTCTCGGAGTAGCCCAGCGCCAGCAGGGCGTTGAGCACGTCCACGGCGCTGTCGGCGACGGGCGTGGCGCCCGGCGCGTGGCCCAGTTCGGCCCCCAGCTTGCCCTTGAGTTCCAGCAGCAGCCGCTCGGCGGTTTTCTTGCCGATGCCTGGAATCCGCGTCAGCCGGCCTGCCTCCTGCAGTGTGACGACCTGCGCCAGTTCGCTCACGGACAGCCCCGACAGCACGGCCAGCGCCATGCGTGCGCCGATGCCGGTGATCTTGATCAACTCGCGGAACGTGTTGCGCTCGGACGCCGAGCCGAAGCCGTAGAGCAGGTTGGCATCCTCGCGCACGATCTGCTGCGTCAGCAGCGTCACCGGCTGGCCCACGGCGGGCAGGTTGTAGAACGTGCTCATCGGCACGTCGATCTCATAGCCCACGCCGTGGCAGTCGACCAACAGGTGCGGGGGATTCTTCTCAAGCAGGGTGCCGGCAATGCGACCGATCATGGTGGGCAGGGTGGGGTGACGAAATTGCCGGCAAGTGTAGCGCGTGCGGGTGGCGCGCTGGCGGTTATCGCTGCGGGTTATCGCTCCGGTGCGCTGTCCACGGCGCGGCGGCCCAGCGCCGGGTCGTCGGTGAAGACGCCATCCACGCCGGCGGCCAGGAAGGCCTGGATCTCGCGCACCAGGCCGTTGGGGCTGCGCGTGGCGTCATCGCCGGCCACCCGGAACGGCTTCGGCAGGAAGCTGTTCTCGGGCCGGAACGTGTACGGGTGGACCGTCAGCCCGGCCGCGTGGGCGTTGGTCACCAGCGCGGTAGGGGCGGCCAGGGCGCCCTGGGCGTCGCGCGGCACCACGTTGCTTTTCTCGGGGCCGATGCCGTTGGCATAGGTCGCCACTTCGCGCAGGCCCAGCGGCGTGAGCATCTCGGCGTAGTTGCGCGTGTCGCCGGCCAGGCGCCAGTCGGCGGGGCGGCTGGACGGGCTGCCAATCAACTGCACGATCTTCACGTTCGGCATCGAGGTGCCCAGCAGCCGCTTCATCGTGCGCAACGGGCCCACTTCGAACGACTGGACGAAGACCGGCGCGCTGCGGGCGTAGGCGTTGGCCTGCAGCGCGGCGGCGACTTTCTCCTCGAGCGGCAGGCCGATACCCCGGAAGTAGCTCGGGTGCTTCAGCTCGGGGTAGATCCCCACCGGGCGGCCGCGCTTGATGGCCGCCTGCGAGGCCAGCCGCAGGATTTCGTCGAAAGTGGGAATCTCGAACTGGTCGTTCAGCTTGGCGTTGAGCGGGCGCAGCTTGGGAATGCGCTCGCGGGCGCGCAGCGTCTTCAGCTCGGCCAGCGTGAAGTCCTCGGTGAACCAGCCGGTCAGGCGTTCCCCGTCGATGACCTTGATGCGCTTGCGGTCGGCAAACTCCGCCACTTCGGCCACATTGGTGGTGCCGGTGATGTCGTTCTCGTGGCGGGCGACCAGCACGCCGTCGCGGGTCATGACGAGGTCCGGCTCGATCACGTCGGCGCCGTCCTCGATGGCCTTGGCGTAGGACGCCAGCGTGTGCTCCGGGCGCAGCGCGCTGGCGCCGCGATGGGCGATGACCAGCGCTTTCGGGGCCGGCGGGGCGGCCGGGGCGGGCGCCGGGACCGCCGCGGTGGAGGCTGCCGCTTTGTCCTTATGTGCGTGGTGCGGCGGCGTGGCGCAGCCCGCAATCAGCGTGGCAGTGGCAAAGGCAAGGGTCAGGCGGGGAAGGAAGGACATCGCGCGGCGTTCATGGGATGGGGCGGAACGCCGATTGTACGAGCAGAGGCCGGAGTTGGCCTGTCCGGCGCCGGACTACCCGACCAGGCGCCCGCGCCGTACGCGCAGCCCCTTGCGGGCCAGGTCGGGCGCCATGCCGGCCAGCGTGCCGAGGGTATCGCCGCCGTTGGCATGGCAGATGGCCACGCCGAGCGCATCGGCCGCATCGGAACTCGGCCTGCCGGACAGCGCCAGCAGCCGCATCACCATCTCCTGCACCTGTTCCTTGTTGGCCCGGCCATAGCCGACCACGGCCACTTTCAACTGGAGCGCGGTGTACTCGAACACGGGCAGGCCATGGCCGACAAGGCCGCAGATGGCGGCCCCGCGCGCCTGGCCGAGCATCAGCGTGGACTGCGGATTGACGTTGACGAAGACCTTCTCGATGGCCGCGCAGTCGGGCGCATAGGTGCGGGCGACTTCGGAGATGCCGTCGTAAAGGGTCTTGAGCCGCTCCGGGAGGCTGGAATTCCCGTCGCTCTTGATGGTGCCGGAGGCCACGTAGGCCAGCTTGTTGCCGTGTTTTTCCAACACGCCAAAGCCGGTGGTGCGGAGGCCGGGATCGATGCCGAGGATGCGCATGGTGTTGTTTGGGCTTCGTTCGTCGTGGTGCTTTGCTAGACCACCCCTCTCCCCGACCCTCTCCCACTGAGGGGAGAGGGAGCAAACCTCGTGGCACCGAAATACCGCTTGGGCCTGCCTTCTCCCCTCTCCCTCCGGGAGAGGGGCCGGGGGAGAGGGCCGGCGCCTCAGTATGCGCCGCCGCGTCTCAATGCCGGAAGTGGCGCGTGCCGGTCAGCACCATGGCGATGTTGCGCTCGTCGGCGGCGGCGATCACCTCGTCGTCGCGCATCGAGCCGCCCGGCTGGATCACGCAGGTTGCGCCCGCGTCCACCACCACGTCCAGGCCGTCACGGAACGGGAAGAAGGCGTCGCTGGCCACGGCGGAGCCCGCCAGGGTCAGGCCGGCGTTCTGCGCCTTGATGCTGGCGATGCGGGCGGAATCCACGCGGCTCATCTGGCCCGCGCCCACGCCCAGCGTCATGCCGCCGCCGCAGAACACGATGGCGTTCGACTTCACGAACTTGGCCACGCGCCAGGCGAACATCAGATCGTCCATTTCCTTCGGGGTGGGGTGGCGGCGCGTCACCACGCGCAGCTCGGACGGCTGCACGTTGCGCGCATCGGGGCCCTGCACCAGCAGGCCGCCGCCCACGCGCTTGAGGTCGTATTGGTTCACGCCCTTGCCCAGCGGAATCTCCAGCAGACGCACGTTCTGCTTGGCCGCGAACACGTTGCGGGCCGCCGTGCTGAACGACGGGGCGATCAGCACTTCCACGAACTGCTTCGCCACGGCCTGCGCGGCGGCTTCGTCCAGTTCCACATTGAAGGCGATGATGCCGCCGAAGGCCGAGGTCGAGTCGGTCTTGAAGGCCTTGTCGTAGGCTTCCAGCGCGTTCACGCCTACGGCCACGCCACACGGGTTGGCGTGCTTGATGATCACGCAGGCGGCGCCGTTGGCGGCATCGAACGACTTCACGCACTCCCACGCGGCGTCCGCGTCGGCGATGTTGTTGTACGACAGCTCCTTGCCCTGCAGCTGCACGTAGTTGGCCAGCGCGCCGTCCACGGCCTTCAGGTCGCGGTAGAAGGCAGCCGACTGGTGCGGGTTCTCGCCGTAGCGCATCTCCTGCACCTTCTCGAAGGCCAGGTTCAGCGTCTTCGGATAGGCGCTGCGGGCCTGGTGCGACTTGTCGGCGCCGAGGCTGGTCAGGTAGTTTGTGATCGCGCCGTCATATTGGGCGGTATGCGCGAAGACCTTGGTGGCCAGGCGGAAGTTGGTGTCGTAGCCGACGCTGTTGGCGTTGGCGCGCATCTCGTCCAGCACCACGGCGTAGTCGGCCGGGTCCACGATCACGGTCACGTCGCGGTGGTTCTTGGCCGCCGAGCGCAGCATGGTCGGGCCGCCGATGTCGATGTTCTCGATGGCGTCCGGCAGCGTGCAGTCATCCTTGGCCACGGTCTGCTGGAACGGGTACAGATTCACCACCAGCAGGTCGATGGTGGGAATCTGGTGCTCGGCCAGCGCGGCCATGTGCTCGGGCAGGTCGCGGCGAGCCAGGATGCCGCCGTGCACCTTCGGGTGCAGCGTCTTCACGCGGCCGTCCAGCATTTCCGGAAAGCCGGTGTAGTCGGCCACCTCCGTCACGGGCAGGCCGGCGTCGGCCAGCAGCTTGGCGGTGCCGCCGGTGGAAAGCAGCACCACGCCGAGCGCGTTCAGGTCGCGCGCGAAATCGACGATGCCGGTCTTGTCGGAAACGGAGAGAAGGGCTTGCTTGATCATGGCTTGGGGGAACGCTTCAAAGTAAACCGTGTTGCTGCAGCTTCTTGCGCAGCGTGTTGCGATTGATGCCGAGATAGGCGGCCGCCAGCGACTGGTTGCGCTCTGCGCGCGCCATCACGGCTTCCAGCAGGGGCCGTTCCACGGCCTCCAGCACCATGTTGTACATATTGGACGGCTCTTCGCCGTCCAGGTCGCGAAAGTAGGTATCCAGGCTGTCCCGGATGCATTGATCGATGGCGTTGCGGCTCATGCGGCAAGCAATTCCTTGTTCTTGTTGTTGTTGTCGGCGTTCTTATCTTGGCCTTCGGCCGTGGCGTCGCCGTCTTCCACATAGACCAGGCGGTCGGAAATCGCCGCCTGCTCGTCGAAGAAGGCGTTCACGGCCTCCAGCTGCGCCGTGGTGGACTCCAGCGTGTTCATCCGATGCCGGAACAGGTTCGCGCCCTTGAGGCCGCGCGTGTACCAGGCAATGTGCTTGCGCGCGGTGCGCACGCCGGTGAACTCGCCGTAAAACGCGTAGTGGTCGGCCAGGTGATGGTTCATGATCGCGCGGATCTCGGCCACCTCGGGCGACGGCAGCATCTCGCCCGTCGCCAGGAAGTGTTCGATCTCGCGGAACAGCCACGGCCGGCCCTGCGCCGCGCGGCCGATCATGATCGCGTCCGCGCCGGTGGCGGCCAGCACCTCGCGCGCCTTCTGCGGCGACGTGATGTCGCCGTTGGCCACCACGGGAATCCGGATCGACTGTTTGACCGCCGCAATCGTCTCGTACTCGGCCTCGCCGTGGTACAGGTCCGCGCGGGTGCGCCCGTGGATCGTCAGCATGCTGATGCCGGCGTCTTCCACCAGGCGCGCCACGCGCAGCGCGTTCTTGTGCTCGCGGTCCCAGCCGGTGCGGATCTTCAGCGTCACGGGCACGCGGTCGCCCACGGCACCCACCACGGCCTCGACGATGCGCACCACCAGCGGCTCGTTCTGCAGCAGCGCCGACCCGGCCGCCACGTTGCAGACCTTCTTGGCCGGGCAGCCCATATTGATGTCGATGATCTGCGCGCCCCGGTCCACGTTGTAGCGGGCCGCCTCGGCCATCATCCCCGGCTCGGCGCCGGCAATCTGCACCGAGATCGGCTCGACCTCGCCCGCGTGGTTGGCGCGGCGCATGGTCTTCTCGCTCTTCCAGAGCTGGGCGTTGGACGCCACCATCTCGGACACCGCGTAGCCCGCACCCAGCTGCTTGCACAGCTGGCGGAACGGCCGGTCCGTCACCCCGGCCATGGGGGCGACGAACAGGTTGTTGCGAAGACGATGCGGACCGATCTGCACGATAGGAATAGCGAATGGAACAGGCGCACGTGACGGTTTTGCGTCACATGGCGCGTTCGGTAAACGGGTACTGGGGGAAGGCGCGAGGGCGGGATTTTACCGCCAAACGGACCGGGTTGCCCAAGAAATGAGCAAATATCATGGATGAGGGGGCGGGCCATGCCTGCGTGGCACGGTGCCCGCCCCCCACGAGGGATCAGCGGCGCGCGCCGTACATCATGTGGCGCGCCAGCGCGTCCTTGAGCGGCGCCACGCAGGCCAGCGCTGCCAGCGACGCCCCGCGCGCATGGGCCGCCAGCGGCCCGCCGATGCCGAAGACACGCGGCAGCAGGTCGGTCACGCCGATGGTCATCGCCCGGTCCACGCGGTGGCGGCCGGCGAAGGCCTGCAACGCCTGCGGCGTGCAGCCGGCGCGCAGCGAGTCGGCCAGTGCGAAGGCATCGCGCAGGCCAAGGTTCAACCCTTGTCCGGCCACCGGATGCAGCGTCTGGGCGGCGTTGCCGACCGCCGCGATGCGGCCATCGACGGTCACCGGCGCCGCATTCAGCCCCAGCGGGAACGCGTGACGCTTGCCCACCAGCGTGAAGCGGCCCATGCGCGAGCCGAACGCCTCGCCCAGTTCCGCGGCGAATTCGGCATCGGAAAGCGCGAGCCGCCGCATGGCCGTATCGGGCGGGCAGCACCAGACCATCGCATAGCCGGCAGTGCCGTGTTCGTCATGCGGTAGCAGCGCGAGCGGCCCTTCCTCGGTGAAGCGCTCCCAAGCCCAGCCTCGCCGCGGTTGCGTACACGTCACATGGCCGATGATGGCCGTCTGCTGGTAATCGCGCCGCCGGGAGGTTTCGGCGCTGCGCGCCAGCCGCTGCGTGCGCTGGTGGAACAGTCCGCCTTCGGCCTGCACGGCGAGGCGCGCCGTGACCGCCATGGGCAGGCCGACCTGATCGGCATGCGAGGTGCCGGTCAGCCGCACCAGCGCGGCATCTTCCTGCCGATCCGCCTTGGTGTCCTGCGCGATGTCATCGATGCGCGTCTCGAACTGGCGCGCCAGGCGGCCCGGCGCGGCGTCCGCGGCACGGGCCAGCGCGCGTTCCAGCGTCTGGCACAGGTCGCCATAGCGCACGACATAGCCGAGCGCCGGCACGTCGTAGTCGTCGTGATGCAGTTTCACGTGGCCAAAGCGCCCGCGCTGCGACACGTGAATGTGCTCGATAGGTTGCACCGGCATCGGCCACGCGCCAATCTGCTCGAGCAGCTGGCGGCTGCCGTGCGACAGCGCAATCGCCCGGGGGTCCCGCGCGGCGCGGGCCGGCGTGGCCGCATCGATCAGCACGATCCGCCACGGCGTGGTGCGCAGCAGCTGCGCCGCCAGCGCCAGGCCGACGGGCCCGCCGCCCACGATGGCGATGTCGAACGGCTCAGGGCTGGGCGCCGGACTTTGGCTGGGACTGGGACTGGTGCTGGGGGTCACGGGGCTTGTCATCAGGAGCTTCCTCGCCGGATTGGGCCGTATCGGCCGCATTGGCCGCATTCGCCGCATTCGCCGCATTCGCCGCGGCACGCTTCCACAGCACGGCATCCGTGCGCGACTTGCCGGCGGCGGCATCGCGCAGCGCGTTGTCGAGCTTCTGCTGGTGGAAGCCGGGCAGGGCCTGGAGGTGCGCCACCAGCGCATCGCCGTTGGCGGCGTCCAGCGGGGCCACGCAGCCCTGCTTGCTCTCGGCGTCGCCGGCCAGGATCAGCCAGGCGGCGCCGGTCCACGGCGCGCGGTCGGAAACGCGCACGATCACGCGTTCCAGCGCGTCCCAGGCGAGTTCCTCGCGCTGGCCGTCAGGACGATGCACGACCAGGCGGTCGTCATACAGGTTGATCACGAACGGCTCGCCCGGCACCACTTGCCGCGCTGCTGCGGGCTTGCTGGAATGCGTGTGTTGCGTGCCGCCACCGCTGAACAGCTTGCGGAGCAGGGTCTTCATCGTGCGATGTCTCCCAGGTTATCGCGCATCAGCGCTTCGATGTCATCGGCCTTGACCGGCACGCCGCGCGTGAGCAGGTCGCAGTCGCCGGCGGTGACGACCGCGTCGTCCTCGATCCGGATGCCGATATGCCAGTAGCGCTCCGGCACGTCTTCAGCCGGGCGCACGTAAATACCAGGTTCGATGGTCAGCACCATGCCGGGTTCCAGCGGCCGCCACGGCCGCTCGCCCTCATGGCCGGCGGGCAGCGGGCCCGGCGCGCGGTACTCGCCCACGTCGTGCACGTCCATGCCCAGCCAGTGGCCGGTGCGGTGCATATAGAAGCGGCGATAGCTGCCGCTGGCCAGCACGTCGTCGAGCGTGCCTTCCTTGTTGCGGTCGAGCAGGCCGGTGTCGAGCATGCCCTGCGCCAGCACCTTCACGGCGGCGTCGTGGGGCACGTTGTACGGCACGCCGGCGCGCGTCTCGGCGATGGCGGCGTCCTGCGCGGCCACCACCAGGTCGTACAGCTCGCGCTGGGCGGGCGAGAAGCGGCCCGAGACCGGGAAGGTGCGGGTGATGTCCGAGGCATAGCCGTCGAGTTCGCAGCCGGCGTCGATCAGGCACAGGTCGCCATCGCGCAATTCGGCCGGGCCGGCGCGGTAGTGCAGCACGCAGGCGTTCGGGCCGGTGGCCACGATCGAGTTGTAGGCCACGCTCTGCGCGCCATGGCGGCGGAATTCGTAGAGCAGTTCGGCTTCGAGGTGATATTCGCGCAACCCGGCCCGCGAGGCGCGCATGGCCCGCACGTGCGCCTGGGCCGAGATCTCGCCCGCGCGGCGCATGATCGCCACCTCGCCGGCGTCCTTGAACAGCCGCATTTCGTCGAGGATAGTGCGCACGTCGAGCGCGGCGGACGGTGCGGCCACGCCGGCGCGGCCCTGCATGCGCACGGCGTCGAGCCAGCCGCGCACCTTCAGGTCCGTCTCGGCCGAGGCGGCCAGCGGGTAGGCCACCTGGGCGCGATTGGCCAGCAGCGGCGGGAGCAGGGCGTCGATTTCCTCCACCGAGTGCGCCTCGTCCAGGCCGAACGCGGCGCGCGCGCCTTCCGGGCCATGGCGGAAGCCGTCCCAGATCTCGCGCTCCTCGTGCTTGGGGCGGCAGAACAGGATGCTGCGGTCCGCGCCGGGGCCTTCCCCGGGCGCGCCGGCCACCAGCACCAGCACCGCCTCGGGCTCGGTGAAGCCGGTCAGGTAATAGAAATAGCTGTCGTGACGATAGGGATAGTCGCTGTCACGGTTGCGCATGGCCTCGGGCGCGGTGGGCACGATGGCCACGCCGCCGCCGCCGGCGCGCAGATGTTGCAGCACGCGGGCGCGGCGGTCGCGGCAGGCGCCAAGCAGGGCGGAGTCGGGTGCGGACATGGAGTGGGTGGCGAGGTGGCGAGGTGGGGAATGATGCCGATTCTAAACCCGTCGGCGTGCGGGTGGCCCCGCTGGGAGCCTGGCTGGTGGCGCGGGCGCCTCAGGCGCCGCCGGTGCCGGTGGCGGGCACGCCCAGTTCGGCGCGCAACTCGGTATCCAGCGCGGCCAGCTGCGCCGGCGTGCCGACGTTCTCCCAACGGCCGTCGAAACGTTCGCCGGTGGCATCGCCGCTGGCAATCGCTGCGCGGTAATAGGGCGTCATCGCCACTTTCTGACCCGGCGCGATCTCGCGGAACAGGCGCGTGTCGTACAGGCCGATATTGCCGAAGGTCAGCGGCACGGCATCCCCCGCATCATCGGGCAGCCGCAGCAGGCCGTCGGCGCCCAGCGCGAAGTCCCCGCGCGGGTGGAAGGGCGGATTGGGCACCATCACCAGGTGCATCATCGGTCTCACCGCGCCGGCCATGGCGCGGGCGCGCAGCAGCAGCTTGGCGTAGTCGAAGTCGCAGAAGATGTCGCCCGACACGGCCAGGAAGATCTCGCCGGCGTTGGGGTTTGGCGTCAGCAGCGGGAGGGCCTTGGCGATGCCGCCAGCCGTCTCCAGCGCGCTGCCTTCCGCCGACCAGTGCAGGCGCACGCCGAAGCGCGAGCCGTCGCCGAGCGCCGCTTCCAGCTGCTCGCCGAGCCAGGCATGGTTGATGACGATGTCGGTCAGGCCGGCGCGCGCCAGCGCCTCGATCTTCCAGACGATCAGCGGCTTGCCGCCCACGCGCAGCAGCGGCTTGGGGCAGGTATCGGTCAGCGGACGCATGCGGTCGCCGCGTCCCGCCGCGAAGATCATCGCTTTCAGGGTGTTCACAACCAATACTCCAGGGCGATCAGCGTGGCCATGCCGCCGGCAATCGTCCAGCCCACGCTGCGCGTGTAGGCGGCGATGACGATGGCCACCAGCCCGGCCACGAGCCGGGTGTTATAGGGGCTCAGGTAGAGCGCGCCGTCGTGCATCAGCAGGTCCGGGGCGATCAGCGCCGAGAGCATCGCCGCCGGCACGAACTGGAGCGCGGTGCGGAACCAGGACGGCAGCCGCACGCGGCCTTCCACGGCGATGAACGACAGCCGGATCAGGTAGGTGGCCAGCCCGGCGCCCAGGAACACCCACAGCAAGGTCATCGGATTCATGCCGCCGGCTCCTTGCGCGGGCTGCGGCGCGGCGTGGGGTGCCCGCGCCCGAGCAGCAGCATGCCCGCCGCGATGCCGCCCAGCGCGGCCACCATCAGGCCCAGCTTGTGCGGCAGGCCGAAGCAGGCCACCGCCAGCGCCGTGGCCACCAGCGCGGCCGCCACGTGGGCGCGGTGCTTGAGGTTCGGCACGATGATGGCGATGAAGGTCAGCGGCAGGAAGAAATCGAGCGGCCAGTCCTGCGGCACCTGCGCGCCGACCAGCACGCCGGCCAGCGTGGAGAGCTGCCAGCTCGACCACAGCGAGAAGCCGGCGCCGAAGTAGAACCAGTGGCGGTAGCGCGCCCGCTCGCCGGTATCGCCCAGGCGGCGCGTCATGGCGGCGAAGGCCTCGTCGGTCAGCAGGTAGGCCACCAGCGCCTTCCAGCGGCGCGGCAGCGGTGCCAGCGACGGGGCGATCGTGGCCGAATAGAGCGCGTGGCGCAGGTTGACCATCGCCACGGTGAAGGCGATCACCAGCGCCGGCGTGCCGGCCGCCCAGAGTTGGGTCAGGATCATCTGGGAGGCGCCGCCGAACACGATGGCGCTCATCGCGCAGGCCAGCCAGGCGGGCATGCCGGCATTGACCGCCAGTACGCCATAGATCAGGCCGAACGGCACCACGCCGAGCAGCATCGGCGCCAGCGCGCGCACGCCGGCCCACCATTCCCCGCCACGGGTGACCGGCGCGGGGCTGGGCGATGCAGGATCAGCGGGGGCGGCGCTCAAAACGTGAACCCGGCGGGGTGCTCGGTGCCTTCCAGGGCATCGAGCAGCCGCACCAGCTTGCGCAGCTCGGTGTAGCGGCCGGCCACGTTGCGCGTGTACTTGAGTACCAGCGGCAGGTTGGCGAGGTAGCCGTCCTTGCCATCCCGGTGGTACAGGCGGGCGAAGATGCCGAGCACCTTCAGGTGGCGCTGCAGGCCCATCCACTCGAAATCACGGTAGAAGGCGCCGAAATCGGCGTTCAGCGGCAGCCCGGCCTTGCGCGCGCGCTCCCAGTAGCGGATCAGCCAGTCGAGCTGCTGCTCTTCGTCCCACTCTATATAGGCGTCGCGCCAGAGCGAGACCGCGTCATAGGTGGCCGGGCCGATCACGGCGTCCTGGAAGTCCAGGATGCCGGGGTTGGCGCCATCGGGCAGGACCATCAGGTTGCGCGAGTGATAGTCGCGGTGCACGTAGACCTGCGGCTGGGCCAGGTTGTTGGCCAGCACCGCGTCGAAGACTTCGCGCAGGTCGGCCTGCTGGGCGTCGTTCAGCGTGGCGCCCAGGTGGCGGCCCACGTACCACTCGGGGAACAGGTCCAGCTCGCGCTGGAGCAGGGCGCGGTCGTAGGCGGGCAGCGTGCCGGGGCGGGTGGCCAGCTGGATCCTGACCAGTGCGGCGGCGGCGTCGTCATAGAGGCCGCGCGCGGACGAGGCGTCCAGCTTCGACAGGTAGGTCTGGCTGCCGAGGTCGGCCAGCAGCAGGAAACCCTGCGCCAGGTCCTGGGCCAGCACGGTGGGCACGGTCACGCCGGCCTCGCCGAACAGCCCGGCCACGTGGATGAACGGCCGGCAGTCCTCGTGCGCGGGCGGGGCGTCCATGACGATGGCCGTCGGATGGGCGGCATGGCCGGTGCGCACGCGGAAGTAGCGGCGGAAGCTGGCGTCGGCGGATGCCGGGGCGCAGGAGTCGGGGTCGATCGACCACGTGGCGCCGAGCCCGGCGACCCAACTCTTGAGCTGGGCGATACGCGGGTCGGAGGTTGGGTCGTGAATAAGTGCTGCCATGCCGGATTGGGTGGATACGATGCCCCGTATAATACCCGACCAGACCCGGGCGCCGGGTGGCCCCCGGGAGGGGCCTTTGTTGCCCCGCAGCCTGCTCCGGCAAGGGTTGGCGGGAAGTACGGAACCGTTCGCGGGACCGTTCCGCAGCCCGGCGCCGAGCCGACCGATAACCGTCCGCATGACCGAACAACAACGATCACCGCATCATCCGGCCACCCGACCGCCCGCGCTGCGCGGCCTGCCGCGGCGCATGCGTGCCGCTTTGCCGGCCAGCACCCTGCGTCCGCTCGTGCTGGCCATGGCGGGCCTGTCGGTGAGCGTGCACGCGCAATATGGCGCGGGCTCGGCCATCCCGAACATCGACATCGCCGAGCCGGCGGTCACCCAGACCCCCGAAGCCCCGCCGCCCGCGCCGGAAGCCGGCGTGCTGGTGCCGCGCCTGGACGAGGCGCCGCCGAAGGCGGCCACGGCCAGCAGCATGAACATCGCGCCGAGCTCGACCCCGTCGAACCCCAACGCCCCGGCCTATGTCTCGGGCGACAGCCTGACCGGCTTCAGCGAAAAGGGCGTTGCGCTCGAGGGCAATGCCGAGCTGCGCCGCGACGGCGCCGTGGTCAAGGGCGACAAGGTGACCTATGACCAGGACACCGACGAGGCCCATGCCACGGGCAACGTGCGCCTGTCCAAGAGCGGCACGCTGGCCGTGGGCCCCGAGGCCAAGCTGCGCGTGGAGGCCAACGAGGGCTACATGCTCTCGCCCGACTACTATTTCCACCAGACCGGCGGCGCGGGCAGCGCGGAGCGCATCGACTTCATCGACCCCGACCGCAGCACGATGAAGAAGGCGTCGTACACGACCTGTTCGCCCGACAACGCCGACTGGTACTTCAGCGCGAACCGCATCGACATCGACAGCGACCGCCAGGTGGGTACCGCCTACGGCGGCGTGCTGCGCTTCTTCAACGTGCCGATCGCCGGCGCGCCGGCGTTCTCGTTCCCGCTGAACGACGAGCGCCGCAGCGGGGTGCTGGCGCCGCTGATGGGGTACAGCTCCAAGTCGGGTCTCGACCTGACGGTGCCGTACTACTTCAACCTGGCGCCGAACCGCGACCTGACGCTCTATCCGCGCCTGCTGACCTCGCGGGGCGTGCAACTGGGCGGCGACTACCGCTACCTCGGCGATGGCTACTCGGGCCGCCTGCGGGCCGAATTCCTGCCGGACGACAGGAAGGCCGAGCGTGACCGCTGGGCGTATTCGTTCCAGCACACCCAGCAGATCATTCCGGGCATGACGGCGTATGCCAACGTCAGCAAGGTGTCCGACGACCAGTACCCGGACGACCTGACGCGCTCGGTCTCCCAGTCCACGCTGCGCCAGTACACGCAGGAAGGCGGCGTGATCTACAACTGGCAGGACTTCACGTTCATGGCACGGGTGCAGAAGTTCCAGACGCTGCGCCCGAGCGAGCCGTCGTACGAGCGCGAGCCGCAGTTGAACGCCCGCTACACGCGTTATGACTTCGGCGGCTTCGATATCTCGGTGGAAGCCGACTACACCCGCTTCCGGATCCCGCTGACGTCCACCGGCTTCCAGCAGCCCGAGGGCAACCGCGCGTTCATCCAGCCGGTGATCAGCTACCCGATCATCCGCCCGGGCTGGTTCGTGACGCCGAAGGTGATTTTCAACGCCGCGCAGTACAACATGGACACCGGCACCAACACCACCGGCGCGCAGAACTCGTTCGGCCGCGCCATTCCCACGGTGAGCCTGGACTCGGGCATGGTGTTCGACCGCGCGGCGCCTGGTGTGAGCAAACTGTTCGGCGTGAACTACACCCAGACGCTGGAACCGCGCCTGTTCTACGTCTACACGCCGTTCCGCGACCAGAGCCAGTTCCCGCTGTTCGATACTGTCCAGACAGACTTTGGCTACGGGCAGATCTTCAGCGAGAACGCGTTTACCGGTAATGACCGGATCGCCGACAACAACAAGCTCACGGCGGGCGTGACCACGCGCCTGATCGAGTCCGATACCGGCATCGAGCGCTTCCGCGGCACGCTGGCGCAGCGCGTGGACTTCACCGGCCAGCGCGTGCAGCTGACCGGTACATCCACAGATACCAAGCCGAGCTATTCTGACTTGCTCGCAGCTACCACGATCCAGCTGTTCCGCGGCTACTATCTCGATGCGGGCATCCAGTACAGCCCCGAGGACAACCGCGTGAACTACTCGAACGTGGCGTTCGCGTGGCGGCCGGAGTCGCGCAAGCTGGTCAACGTGGGCTACCGCTATCGCCGGCCGACCTCGGTGACCGATAACTCGGCCATCGACCAGTTCGAGCTGTCGAGCCAGTGGCCGATCACGCGCCGCACCTACGGTATTGGCCGGGTGGCGTTCGACCAGACCGCCAACCAGCTGGTCGATGCGCTGGCCGGCATCGAATACGCCGCCGACTGCTGGGTGGGACGCGTGGTATACCAGCGTTTCCGCAACACCACGCAGGGCTATACCGGCCGGTTCTTCCTGCAGGTGGAATTCCGCGGGTTGTCCAAGATCGGTTCCAACCCGCTGGACATGCTGCGTCTGAACGTGCCGGGCTACGAGCCTGTTACCGCACGTCCGGTGCCCACGTCCCAGTACGATCACTATGAATGACGGACCAAGATGAAACGTCGAGCTTCCAACGCGCTGTCCCGATCCAACCCCCTGTGGCACGTGGCGATGGCTGCCGTGCTTGCCGCGCTGGCCGCGCCAGCCGTGGCGCAGCTCAAGGCCCCGTCGGCGCCCTCGGGCAAGCCGTCACTTTCCGGTAGCGGCAGCGGCAGCGGCCGCACCTCGGGCATCTTCCTGCAGCAGCCCGCCCAGACCGCCGTGCCGCCGAGCGAGCCGCAGATGGGCGTGCCGCAGCCGGGCCAGAAGCGCTCGCAGCTTGTCGATGAAGTGGTGGCGGTGGTCAACAACAGCGTGATCACGCGGCGCGAGCTGCTGGACCGCGCCGACGAGATCGAGAGCCAGCTGCGCGCCGCGCAGCGTGAGGTGCCGCCGCGCGCCGACCTGCTCGGCGAAGTGCTCGAGCGCCTGGTGATGGAGCGCGTGCAGACGCAGGCCGCGCAAGACGCCGGCATCCGCGTGACCGACCAGGAAGTCGACCGCGCCATCGAGTCCGTGGCGCAGCAGAACCGCCTGACCGCCACCGAACTGCGCAGCCGCGTGGAAGCCAGCGGCATGAGCTGGACCAAGTATCGTGACGAACTCCGCAAGCAGGTGCAGGTGATTCGCCTGCGCGAGCGCGAGGTCGACTCCAAGGTGCAGGTCTACGACGGCGAGATCGACAACTACCTCGCCGCGCGCAAGGGCGGCGCCGCGCCGGCCGGGCCGACCGAGTACAACGTCGCCCAGATCCTGATCCGCGTGCCCGAAAACGCGTCCGACGCCCAGAAGGCCGAGCTGAAGACCAAGGCCGAGGGCCTGCTGAAGCAGGCGCAGGGCGGGGCGGACTTCGCCGCGCTGGCCAAGGCCAACTCGGAAGCGCCTGAGGCGGTGCAGGGCGGCGCGCTCGGTTTCCGCGAGATCGGCCGCCTGCCGGCGCTGTTCGCCAACGCCGTGGTGGACCTCCAGCCCGGCGCACTGGTGCCCGAGGTGGTGGAGTCGGCCAACGGCTTCCATGTGATCCGGCTGATGGCCAAGCGCGCCGCGCCGGCCGCCGACCAGCCGCAGGCCAGCGAGCGCATCACGCAGACCCAGGTGCGCCACATCCTCGTGCGCACCGGTCCGAACATGCCCGAGGCCGAGGCACGCCGCCAGATGACGACGCTGCGCGACCGCATCACGCACGGCGGCGACTTTGCCGACTTCGCGCGCCGCTTCTCGCAGGACGGCTCGGCCCAGCAGGGCGGCGACCTGGGCTGGGTCTCGTCGGGCGAACTGGTGCCCGAGTTCGAGCAGGCCATGAACCGGCTGCGTCCGGGCGAAATCTCCGACCCGGTGGTCACCCAGTTCGGCGTGCACCTGATCCAGGTGATGAATCGCCGCGAGACCGAGGTGTCGGCGGAGAAGCAGCGCGACTTCGCCCGTTCGGAAGTCCGGGAGCAGAAGCTGCGCGCCGCCTATGATGACTGGGTGCGCCAGCTCCGCAGCGCGGCGTACGTGGAATACCGCATCAACCGCCAGCGCTGATCCGCCGGCGCCCCCGACCCCACCCCATCCATGCCCGACCCGCTCGCGCTAGCCATTACCACCGGAGAACCTGCCGGCATCGGCCCCGACATCACGATCGGGGCGCTGCTGCAGCTTGCCGGCAGCAATGGCAACCGCAACGGGCACTACCGCTTCCATGTGCTGGGCGATGCCCGTCTGCTGGCCAGCCGGGCCGCGGCGCTGGGCGTCGGCCACGCCTGGACGCGCCAGATCGGCGAAGGCGGGGTGGTGGTGGAGGATGTGCCGCTCGGCGTGCAGAGTGAGCCGGGCAAGCTCGACGCCCGCAACGGCCGCTACGTGCTGGCGCTGCTGGACGCCGCCATCGACGGCCTGCAGGCCGGCAAATACGCGGCGATGATCACCGCGCCGGTGCAAAAGAGCACGATCAACGACGCGGGCGTGCCGTTCACCGGCCACACCGAATACCTGGCCGAGCGCGCCGCCGTGCCGCGTGTGGTGATGATGCTGGCCGGCCCGCAGCCGGCCCACGACAACGCCATGCTGCGCGTGGCGCTGGCCACCACGCACCTGCCGCTGCGCGCGGTGCCCGACGCACTCGACATCCCGATGCTGGTGGAGACGCTGACCATCATCGATACCGACCTGCGTCGCCATTTCGGCATCGCCCGGCCGCGCATCCTGGTGACCGGCCTGAACCCGCACGCCGGCGAGAGCGGCCACATGGGGCGCGAGGAGATCGACGTGATCGGCCCCGCCCTGTCCCTGGCCTGCGATGCCGGCATCGACGCCCGCGGCCCCTATCCAGCCGACACGCTGTTCCAGCCGCGCCACCTGCGCGACGCGGACTGCGTGCTGGCGATGTACCATGACCAGGGACTGGCGCCGCTCAAGTACGGCACCTTCGGGCACGGCGTGAACATCACGCTGGGCCTGCCCTTTATCCGCACCTCGGTGGACCACGGCACCGCGCTCGACCTGGCCGGCAGCGGCCGCGCCGAGCACGGCAGCATGATCGAGGCCATCCGCAGTGCCATTACCATGGCTGGCCACGCCAACGGGCGCCATCACGACGGCAATGCCGGCGTGTGGCCCGCTACCCGCTGACCGCCAGCCGCAGACACCATGCGTTCAAACGTGCACCAGGGCCATGTGGCCCGCAAACGATTCGGACAGAACTTCCTGGTCGATGACGGCATCATCCACGGCATCGTCGGCGCGATCGATCCGCAACCGAACGACATCGTGGTCGAGATCGGCCCGGGCCTCGGCGCGCTGACCGACCCGCTGCTCGAGCGCCTGCCACAGATGCAGGTGGTGGAGCTGGACCGCGACCTCGTGGACCGCCTGCGCCGCCGCTACAACGACCGGCTGGTCGTGCATGCCGGCGACGCGCTGGCGTTCGACTTCGGCAAGCTGCACGAGACCGGCCGCCCGCTGCGCATCGTCGGCAACCTGCCGTACAACATTTCCAGCCCGCTGCTGTTCCACCTGATGGACTTCGCGGACCAGGTGCGCGACCAGCACTTCATGCTCCAGAAGGAAGTCGTGGAGCGCATGGTGGCGGACCCGGGCAGCAAGGCCTTCGGGCGGCTGTCGATCATGCTCCAGGTGCGCTATCACATGGAACATGTGCTCGATGTGCCACCTGGCTCGTTCAATCCGCCGCCCAAGGTCGATTCTGCCGTGGTGCGCATGATCCCGTGGCCGCGCGGCGAGGATGGCCGGCTGCGCTCACCGTACCCCGCCTGCGACGCAGGCGTGCTGGGCGACGTGGTGACCGCCGCGTTCTCCCAGCGCCGCAAGGTGCTGCGCAACACGCTGTCCTTCCTGCGCGATCAGGTCGACTTCGACAAGCTCGGCTTCGACCTTACCCGCCGCGCCGAGGAAGTGCCCGTGGCCGAGTATGTCGAGCTGGCGCGCACCGTCGGCGACAGCGCCGCGCCCCGCCCCGCGCGCGGCGTGGCCTGAATCCCGCATAGTTTTCCGTTTTCCGAATTTTTTCGAATATTTCGAAGTTCCAGCGACGCTTATGACCGCCAACACGCCAACCGCGAAAACCGACCCGCGTCCCGTCATCCTGACCGGTGACCGCCCCACCGGCCCGCTGCACCTGGGCCACTTCGTCGGCTCGCTCAAGAGCCGCGTCGCCCTGCAGGACTCGCACAAGCAGTACGTGCTGCTGGCGGACACGCAGGCCATGACCGACAACGCCCACGATCCGGAAAAGGTGCGCCGCAACGTGCTGGAGGTGGCGCTGGACTACCTGGCCGTCGGCATCGACCCGGCCAAGACGACGATCACGGTGCAGTCGCACCTGCCCGCGCTGGCCGAACTGACGCTGATGTATCTCAATTTCGTCACGGTGGCGCGCCTCGAGCGCAATCCGACGATCAAGGAAGAGATCCAGGCGCGCGGGTTTGGCCGTGACATCCCGGCGGGCTTCCTGTGCTATCCCGCCTCGCAGGCGGCGGACATCACCGGCTTCAAGGCCGTGCTGGTGCCGGTGGGCGAGGACCAGGCGCCGCTGATCGAGCAGACCAACGAGATCGTGCGCCGGATTAACCATCAGGTGGGTCGCGACGTGCTGCCCGAAGCCGCCGCGCTGATCCCCAAGCATGGCCGCCTGCCGGGTGTCGATGGCAAGGCCAAGATGAGCAAGTCGTTGGGCAACGCGATTCCGCTGGGCGCCTCGCCCGAGCAGATCAAGGAAGCGGTGCACCGCATGTACACCGACCCGAACCACCTGAAGGTGTCCGATCCGGGCCAGGTGGAGGGCAATGTCGTGTTCACCTACCTCGATGCGTTCGATCCGAACGTGGAGGAAGTGACCGAGCTGAAGGACCACTACCGCCGTGGCGGCCTTGGCGACATGGTGCTCAAGCGCCGTGTGGAAGGCATCCTGCAGGAGATGCTGCGCCCGATCCGCGAGCGCCGTGAGGAACTGGCGAAGGACCCGGGCTATGTGTTCGAGATCCTGCGCAAGGGCACGGCCGAAGCGCGCGAACTGACCCAGCAGACGCTGGAAGAGGTACGCGACGCGCTCGGAATGTTCTCGTTCCCACGCTAAGTCGTTCGATGACAGGCGCCGCGAGCTTGATCGCGGTGCCTGTGCCTCAGCCCTTCCGGTTCACCAGCACGATCCCCAGCAGCACCAGCACCGCCGCCGCGCCGAAGCGCAGGCCGACGGCGTCGTGCATCAGCAGCACCCCGAAGGCTACGCCGAACAGCGGTGTCAGGAACGAAAACACCGACAGCCGCGACGCCAGGTACTGCCTGAGCAGCCAGAACCAGATCAGGTAGCTCGCAAACGCGATCAGCACCGACTGGTAGAACAGGCTCGCCACCACCATCCCGTTGACTTCCACCCGCCCGGCCTGACCCGCCGCTAGCGCCATCGCCAGCAGCAGCACCGCCGAGACCGCCAGCTGGTACAGCAGCGTCTTGCTGGCCGGGGCGCTTGAGAGCGAGCTGGCGCGCACGACGATGGTCGTGGCCGCCCAGAGCGCGCCGGCGACCACGCCCAGCGCGTCGCCGAGCAGCGTGCTGGCATGCGCCGAGGTGGCCGCGATGCCATCGACAAAGGCCAGCGCCATGCCGCAGAACGCCAGCACCACGCCCAGCCACTGGCCGCGCCGCAGGTGCTCGCCGGGCACGAAGAGGTGCAGGCCCAGCGCCGTGAAGATCGGCGCGGTGTAGAGGAACACGGCCATGCGCGAGGCCGTGGTGTGGCCCAGCCCGACGAAGATGCAGAAGAACTCGGCGCCGAACAGCAGCCCGGCCACCAGCCCGGGGCGCAGCGTGCCGTCGCGCTGCCACAGCGGCGTGCCGCGCCAGGAGGCGAAGGCGAACACCAGCAGCGCCGCAATCGCCGAGCGCACGCCGGCCTGGAGCACGGCGCCCATCAGCGGCGCCGTCACCTTGATCACCACCTGTTGCAGGCCCCAGGCGGCGCACAGCAACACCATCAGGCCGATGGCCGTGCCGTCCAGCGGGCGCCGCGTCAGGGCTTGCGTGTTCATCGGGCTGGCTTATGGGCGCGACGCGTCACGCGTCGAATGCCGCTCGATCAGCTCGATCTTGTAGCCGTCCGGATCCTCGACGAAGGCGATCACCGTGGTGCCGCCCTTGACCGGACCGGCCTCGCGCGTGACCTTGCCGCCCGCCGCGCGGATGCGCTCGCAGGCCGCCGCCGCGTCCGGGGTTTCCAGCGCGATGTGGCCGTAGGCGGTGCCCAGGTCGTACTGGTCCACGCCGTAGTTGTAGGTCAGCTCGAGCACGGCCGTCTCGCTCTCGGGGCCGTAGCCGACGAACGCCAGGCGGTACTTGTACTCGGGGTTGTCGCTCTCGCGCAGCAGCTGCATGCCGAGCACGCGCGTGTAGAAGTCGATGGAGCGCTGGTAGTCGCCAACGCGGAGCATGGTGTGGAGGAGTCGCATGGGGAGCCCTTTTCTGGAATTCGTAGGATGGCGAGGCCGTATTTTAGTCCGGATGGCGGGGCCTCGCCGGCGGCTCCCCGCCTCACCGGGCGTCAGAACGTCGGCAGCAGCTCGGGCGGATGCGCGCGCAGCTGGGCGCGGGCATCGCGGAACTCGGGAAAGATCGATTCCACGGTTTCCCAGAAGCGCGGGCCGTGGTTCATTTCCTTGAGGTGCGCCAGTTCGTGCGCGGCCACGTAGTCGATCATCGACAGCGGGAAATGCATGAGCCGCCAGTTCAGGCGGATCTTGCCGTCGGCGGTGCAGCTACCCCAGCGCGTGGCGGCCGAGGTCAGCGCGAAGCCGGTGTGGCGCACGCCGAGCTTGTCGGCGTAGATATCGAGCCGCTCCACCAGCAGGCGGCGCGCCTGGTGCTGGAGCCAGCCCTGCACGCGGTCCTTGATCTGCTGCTCGTCGGCGTGCGTCGGCAGCGCCAGGTGCAGCACGCGCGTGTCGGCGTCGAACAGCAGCGCGCCGGCCGGCGAATCGAGCTGGAGCGTGATCGGCTTGCCCAGGAACGGCAGGCTCGCGCCCTCGCGCCATTGCACCGTCGGCAGTATGCGGCGAGCCTCGCGGTGGCGCCACTCGCCCAGCTTGTTGAAGATCCAGCGCTGCTTTTCCAGGATGGCCGACTCGATATCGGTCAGCGTAACCCAGCGTGGCGCCGTGATCGAGAGCCCGCGGTCATCCACCGTGAAGCCGATGGTGCGCCGCGACGAGCGCTTGAGCGCGTAGTGGAGCATGCGCTCGCCCACGTGCAGCGTGCGGCCGTTGGGCAGGGCGGGTGGCCAGGTGTCGGCCGGGGGCGTGTCCAGCGAGGGCGCCAGCAGCGCGGCATCCGCGGCGGAGGCAGCGCTGGGCGCAGCCTCCGCGAGCGGCAGTTCGAGCTGCGCGCCGGGGTTGTCGGGAGTGGGACGCAGCAGCTTCATGCGGCGGCTTCGCTGGCGTTGCGGCGATAGCTTTCGGGATCGATCCGGCGCATCTCGGCCTCGATCCACGCTTCCACTTCCTGGTTCAGCACGTCGGCGGTCTTGTTGGCCGACGAAATCGGCATGCCGATCGAGATCGTGATCAGGCCGGGGTATTTCAGGAAGGAGTTGCGCGGCCAGACGCGTCCGGAGTTGACCGCCATCGGGATCACCCAGGCGCCGGTTTCCACGGCCAGCCGGGCGCCGCCGCTCTTGTAGCGCGGGTTCTCCTGGCCGGCGCGCGTGCGCGTGCCTTCGGGGAACATGATGATCCAGGCGCCCTCGGCGAGCCGGTCGCGGCCCTGGCGCGCGGCCGAGGCGAACGCGCGCGTGCCTTCCTTGCGGTTGATATGGACCATCTTGAGCATGCCCAGCGCCCAGCCGAAGAACGGCACGAACAGCAGCTCGCGCTTGAACACGAAGCACAGCGGCTTGGGCATCAGCGCCACGTAGGCCACGGTTTCCCAGGCGGACTGGTGCTTGGAGAGCAGCACTACGGGCTTGTCGAGCATCGCGTCCATGCGCTCGCCGTTTTCGATGCGGTAGCGCATGCCGCAGATCAGGCGGCCAGCCCAGATCACGAGCAGGGGCCAGCCGCGCACGAAGCGGAAGCGCCGGTCGGCGTTCATGAACGGGAAGGCGATGAAGCAGGCGCACGCGTAGGGCGGCGTGAGCACGATCAGGTACAGCGCGAACAGCAGGGAACGGATAAAGGTCATCAGTGTGGCCGGAATTCAGGGGGCGCTGGGCGCGGGTGACGAAGACGCCTTGTGGGCGGCATCGCCGGCAATCAGCCAGCGGGCGAACGCGGCCAGGTCGTCGTGGATGCGCGTGCCGGCGGGCAGGGTGCCCTTGTCACGCGTCTTCACGCCCTTGCCGGTCAGGACCAGATGGGGGATGCAGCCAACCGCCACGCCGGCTTCGAGGTCGCGCAGGGAGTCGCCCACCACGGGCACGCCGCGCAGCTCCAGGCCGAAGCGCTCGCCGATCTGCTCGAACAGGCCCGACTTGGGCTTGCGGCAGTCGCAGTTGTCGGCGGCCGTGTGCGGGCAGAAGAACACCGCCTCCACGCGCCCGCCGAGGTTGGCCAGCCCCTTGTACATCTTCTCGTGCATCGCATTCAGCGCGCTCATCTCGAACAGGCCGCGCCCGATGCCGGACTGGTTGCTCGCGATCACCACGCGGTAGCCGGCCTGGTTCAGCGTGGCGATGGCCTCGAGGCTGCCGGCGATCGGCACCCATTCATCGGGCGTCTTGATGAAGTGGTCGCTGTCGAGGTTGACCACGCCGTCGCGGTCGAGGATCACAAAGCGGGGCTGGGACTGTGGCATCGCAGGGCTCCGGTCAGGCGGCCAGCTTGGAGATGTCCGCCACGCGGTTGGCCAGCGTGTGCAGCGTGGCCAGCAGCGCAAGCCGGTTCGCGCGCAGGCGCGCGTCCTCGGCCATCACCATCACGTCGTTGAAGAAGCGGTCCACGGCGTCGCGGAGCTGGGCCAGGTCGCGCAGGGCGCCGGTGAAGTCGCCGCTGGCGAAGGCCGCTTCCACACCCGGACGCACGCGTTCGATGGCGGCATGCAGCGCGCCCTCGGCGTCTTCCTGGAACAGCGCCGTGTCGACCGTGCCGATGGCTTCGTCGGTCTTGCGCAGGATGTTCGTGATGCGCTTGTTGGCGGCGGCCAGTGCCTCGGCCTCGGGCAGCGCGGCGAAGGTGCGCACGGCCTCCATGCGGCCCAGCACGTCATGCAGTTGCTGCGGGCGCAGGCTCACCACGGCTTCCACCTCGTTGGTGGTGTAGCCCTTGTCCTTGAGGTAGCCGCGCACGCGGTCGAACAGGAAATCGGTGATGGCCTCGCGCGACGGCTTGACGGCGACGATCCCCGCGAACGCCTGCTCGGTCAGCGCCAGCAGGGTGTCCAGCGGCACCGCCAGCGGGCGCTCGATCAGCATGCGCAGGATGCCCAGCGCGTGGCGGCGCAGCGCGAACGGATCCTTCTCGCCGGTGGGCTGGAGGCCGATACCCCAGATGCCGACCAGTGTCTCGAGCTTGTCGGCCAGCGCCACGGCGGTGCTGACGGCCCCCTCGGGCAGCGCGTCGCCGGCAAAGCGCGGGCGATAGTGTTCCGAGCACGCCAGCGCCACCTCGTCGGCTTCGCCGTCATGGCGCGCGTAGTAGGTGCCCATCGTGCCCTGGAGTTCGGGGAACTCGCCGACCATGTCGGTCAGCAGGTCGGCCTTGGCCAGTTCGGCGCCGCGCATGGCGGCGGCCTTGTCGACGGTCACGCCGTGGGCATTCATCGCGTCGGCGATGTGGCCGGCAATCTGCTGCAGGCGCTGCACGCGGTCCAGCTGGCTGCCGATCTTGTTGTGATAGACCACGTTGCCGAGCTGCGGCACGCGCGAGGCCAGCGTCTTCTTGCGATCCTGGTCGAAGAAGAACTTGGCGTCGGCCAGGCGCGGGCGCACCACGCGCTCGTTGCCGGTGACGATGGACTCGGGCGTCTCGGTGGCCAGGTTCGACACGATCAGGAAGCGGTTGCGCAGGTGGCCGGCGGTGTCGGTCAGCGCGAAATACTTCTGGTTGGTCTGCATGGTCAGGATCAGGCATTCCTGCGGCACGGCCAGGAAGACTTCCTCGAAGTGGCAGGGATAGACCACCGGCCACTCGACCAGCGAGTTCACTTCGTCCAGCAGCGCGTCCGGCATGACCACCTGGTCAGCGCCGGCGGCCTTGAGCAGGGCGGTGCGGATGCGCTCGCGACGGTCGGCATAGCTCGCCACCACGCGGCCCTTGTTCTCCAGCAGCGTGGCGTATTCCGCCGCGTGCGGGATCTCGAGGGTGCCTTCGGACAGGAAGCGATGGCCCAGCGTGACATTGCTGGCCGGCAGGCCGAGCACGGACACCGGCACGATCTCGGCGCCGAACAGCGCAATCAGGCTGTGCGCGGGGCGTACGAAGTGCACCGTGGTGCCGTCCGGGCGCTGGTAGCTCATCAGCTTCGGAATCGGCAGCTTGCCGATTGCCTCGTCCAGCGCGGCCTGGAGGCCGTCGGCCAGCGTGGCCCCCTTGGCGGTGTAGCGATGGAACAGCGCTTCGGCCTTGCCGTCGGAGGCGCGCTCCAGCGTCTGCCAGTCGATCTCGGCCACGCCGACGGACTTGGCCAGCGCGGCCAGTTTCTTGCCGAGCGGGGCGGTGGGGGCGCCGTTGGCGTCCAGCGCCACGGAGACGGGCAGGACCTTCTCGCGCTGCTCGCGGTCGGGGGCGCTGCGGCGCACGCCGGTCACCAGTGCGGCCAGGCGGCGCGGCGTGGCGAACGGGGTCACGCTGGCACCGGCCTCGAGCAGGTCACGCGCGCGCAGGCCGTCAGTCAGGCCTTGCGCGAAGGCATCGCCCAGGCGGGCGAGCGCCTTGGGCGGCAGCTCTTCGGTGAACAGTTCGATCAGCAGCGAATCGGTCATGGGTTGCGACATGAATCGTATCCAACGGGTATGAAAGGCGCGCGCTGTCAGCAGCGCGGCGCGAGATTGGGTTCTACGCCAGACAGCAGCCACAGGCCGTTCTGCTGGCGGAATTGCAGCGTGGTGTAGGCGCACTGCGCCACCACGCCGGAGGCGCCACGGGCGCCGGCGGCCGGGAAGCGGGCGTCGATGCGCTGCTGGCGGCGGTCATAGCGGATCTCGTCGATCCGTCCGCCCACCCAGAAATCGATCTTCTGCGGCAACTGCGCCGCTGAATAATAGTTGCGGACGGTGCGGCGCGAGCGGCCGTTGCGCTCTTCCCACGTGGCCCACTGCAGCGGGTAGCGGATGGCGCTCTCGTAGGTGCGCAGCGGCACGCGGTGCCAGCCGAGGTCGCGCGAGCCGGACAGGTCGCACGAGAACGAGCGCACCAGCTGCGTCCACTGGTCGATGCTGGCCAGCGACGGCTTCCAGTGCCGGGCGATGGCCTGCTGGAGCGCCTGCGGATCGGCCTCGCAGATATTGGCGAGGTCGGCCGGCAGGTACAGCGCCTGCGGCACCGGGGTGGTGGCCGCGCGGGCAGCCGCCTGCGCCGCGCCGGACGCCGCCAGCAGCCCGCCCAGCGTTGCCAGCGACACCACGGTCGCCAGCGCTGTCAGGCGCCTCGGCATGCGTGCGCCGCGCACGCGCGAGGTCATGCGCGGGCCCCGTTGCCGCACATCGGGAAGCCGAGCGCTTCGCGCGAGTCGTAGTAGGCCTGCGCCACCTGGCGCGACAGATTGCGGATACGGCCGATGTAGGCCGCGCGCTCGGTCACGGAGATCGCGCCCCGGGCATCGAGCAGGTTGAACGTGTGTGCCGCCTTGAGCACTTGTTCGTAGGCCGGCAGCGCCAGACGCACGCCGGAATCCTTCTTCTGGCCGTCTTCGGTGGTCTCGCCGCGACTGTCACCCACCTCGCCCATCAGCCGGCGGGCCTCGCCCTCGTGCTCGGAGAAATGGCGGAACAGGATCTCGGTGTTGCTGTGTTCGAAGTTGTAGGTGGACTGCTCCACCTCGTTCTGGTGGTAGACGTCGCCATAGGTCAGGCGGCGCGTCTCGCCGTTCTCGACCCACTCGGTCCAGACCAGGTCATAGACGTTCTCCACCTGCTGGAGATACATCGCCAGACGTTCGATGCCGTAGGTGATCTCGCCCGTGATCGGCTTGCAGTCGATGCCGCCGACTTGCTGGAAGTAGGTGAACTGGGTCACTTCCATGCCGTTGAGCCAGACTTCCCAGCCCAGGCCCCAGGCGCCGAGCGTGGGATTCTCCCAGTCGTCCTCGACGAAGCGGATGTCGTTCTGCTTGAGGTCCAGCCCCAGCGCTTCCAGCGAGCCGAGGTACAGGTCGAGGATGTTCTCGGGCGCGGGCTTGAGTACCACCTGGTACTGGTAGTAGTGCTGCAGGCGGTTCGGGTTCTCGCCATAGCGGCCATCCTTGGGGCGCCGCGACGGCTGCACGTAGGCCGCGCGCCAGGGCTCGGGGCCGATCGCGCGCAGGAACGTGTGCACATGCGACGTCCCTGCGCCGACCTCCAGATCGATCGGTTGCAGCAACGCGCAACCCTGCCGGTCCCAGTAGGCCTGCAGGGTAAGAATCATTTGTTGGAAGGTCAGCATAGGAAGACGAAAAAGAAAGCCGCCGGCAAGTGCACGAGCGGTCTCGTGCCAGGATTGCCAAACCCTGAATTCTATCGGGTTTTGGCCACAAGCCGACCGGAACAGGGGGCAATCCCGTACGTTGTGTCACGAAACGGGCCCCGGCGGCGGTGTCGGGCTTTCGCAACGGGTCGGGTAAATCCTGACACGCCATTCAGAACCCGCCGATAGGTGCCGATACTATTTTTGTATACAGTGGAACTACGCAGCCGCTTCACAGCGCGCTGCTCCCGGGCAGCCTCCTCAGGGGGACAACCGCTCATAAAAGGTGTCCGGGCAACAATAACTTTTGGGGATTGGTCATGACGCTACTTTCTCGCAAACCCTATCTTGTCGCCCTGGCCGTGATGGCCGCCGCAGCCGCGGTATCGGTGGCGACCTCGGTCCTGGGCTAACCGCTCCGGGCCGTAAAGAAAACGGGCCCTCAGGCCCGTTTTTTTCATTGGCGAAGCGTCACGCCGCTACGGGCGTGCCCGCCGCCGCGCGCCGAACGCCAGCGCGAGCACGATCAGGCAGGCCGCCAGCGCCGGCACATTGCCCCATCGCACAAAGGGGGTGAGCCCCTGCGTACCCTGCACCGTGGCCGCGAGCGTGCCGAGCTGGAAGGTCGGCAGCCGCGCCTGCACCGTGCCATCTGGCTTCACCACCGCCGTCATGCCGGTATTGGTCGCGCGCAGCATCGGGCGGCGCGTCTCCAGGGCGCGCATCCGCGAGATCTGGAGATGCTGGTCCAGGGCGATGGTGTCGCCGAACCATGCCAGATTCGTCACATTCGCAAGCATATTGGCCGGTGACGGCTGTTGGCGCAGGGTGGCGGCGATTTCCTCGCCGAACAGATCCTCGTAGCAGATATTGGGCGCCACATGGATGCCGCGCACCGGCACCGCCGGCTGGTCCAGCCCACCGCGTCGGAAGTCGCCGAGCGGCATCTTCATCATGTCCACGAACCAGTGGAACCCGAACGGGATGAACTCGCCGAACGGCACCAGATGGTGCTTGTTATAGCGGTAGAGCGTGGGCTGCTCCGGGCCGATGGCGAACACGCTGTTGGTGAAGTCCACCGGCGAATCGGCCCCGGCCGCGCCGAACAGCACCGTGGTGCCAGTGGATTCCATATGCCGGCGCACTGCCTGGGCGATATCGACCGGCAGTTCCTGGAGGATCACCGGAAACGCGGTTTCGGGCGTGACCACGAGGTCGGCCGGCTCCGCCGTGATCAGGTCGCGGTACAGCTCCAGCGAACGCTGGATGCCCACCGGCTCGAACTTGATGTCCTGCGCGACGTTGCCCTGCAGCAGCCGCACCGAGATTGGCTCGCCCACCGGCGTGGTCCAGGCGATGGGCGTCAGCGCGAAGCCCAGCGCGGGCAGGCCGATGACGAGGGCCAGCGCGGTGACGAGGCCACGGCGCGATGCGGTGTCCGGCGTGGCGTCCTGCGTAGCCGAGCGGCGCAGGGCGGCGCGTACCGCCGTCACCAATAGCGCGGCTACCGCCGCAGCCAGCGCGGTAATGCCGTACACGCCGATCAGGGGGGCGAAGCCGGCGAGCGGCCCGTCGGTATGGGGATAGCCGCTGCCCAGCCACGGGAAGCCCGTGAACACCACGCCGCGCAGCCATTCGCCCAGCGCCCAGGTGGCGCCGAACGCCAGCGCCGGCAGCACGCCGTGGCGTCCGCGCTGGGTCAGCCAGTGCCAGACGCCGCCGGCCAGCGCGGGCCAGATCGACAGATAGCCGGCAAACAGCACCACGGCCAGCGCGGCCATCCAGGCCGGCATCTCGCCGTAGACATGCATGCTGATATAGAGCCACCAGATGCCGGACAGGAACCAGCCCAGCCCGAACGCGTAGCCCGTGGCGGCCGCCGCGCGCGGACGCGGGGCATCGGCGAGCAGGGCGACCAGCCCGGCCATCGACAGGATCTGCAGCCACCACCAGTCATGGGGCGCGAACGCCTGCGTATGGGCGACGCCGAGCGTCGCCGCCATGAGCAGCCGGAACACAGCGGTAGCGGACCCGGCGCGCTGGCCGGTTTGCCGGGCGCTCGCCGTGCTGGCGGCGCCGGCCTGGACTTCGCGCGTCATGCGTCGGCCACGGCCAGGTGGTCGGTCGCCTCGCGGCGCACCTGGAGCAGGTGCACCTGCCGCGCGTCGGCGCGCAGCACTTCGAAGCGGAGCGGCGGCAAAGTGATGATTTCGCCACGATGGGGCACATGCCCCAGATGATTGGTCAGCAGGCCACCCACGGTGTCCACGTCGTCATCGGGGAAGGCGGTACCGAAGGCCTCGTTGAACTGCTCGATCTCGGTCAGCCCGTGCACGCGCCAGGCGCCATCGGCGGTCGGCAGGATGTTGTCGTGGTCCTCGTCGAGGTCGAATTCGTCCTCGATGTCACCCACGATCTGTTCGAGCACGTCCTCGATCGTCACCAGCCCCGCCACGCCGCCGTACTCGTCCACGACGATGGCGATGTGGTTGCGGTTGATCCGGAACTCGCGCAGCAGGATGTTGAGCCGCTTGGACTCGGGGATGAACACGGCCGGGCGCAGCGTTTCGCGCAGGTCGAACGTGTCGTCGGTGTAATAGCGCAGCAGGTCCTTGGCCAGGAGGATGCCGATGATGTTGTCGCGGCTGCCTTCGTAGACCGGAAAGCGCGAGTGCGCCGTCTGCTGCATATAGGGGATAAACGTCTCGGGCGCGTCGGCGATGTTGACGGCGTCCATCTGGGCGCGGGGCACCATGATGTCGCGGGCGGTCAACTCGGAGACCTGGAATACACCCTCGATCATCGAGAGCGAATCGGCGTCGATCAGGTTGCGCTCATGCGCTTCCTGCAGCACTTCCAGTAGTTCGGCGCGCGTGTCCGGCTCAGGGGAAATGAAATCGGTGAGGCGTTCGAGAAGGGACCTTGGGCGATCCGCCTGCTTGTGATTGGCAGGTTTCGAACTGGGATAGGGGTCGTTCATGTCGCGGCTTAGCGCGTGGTGGAGATCGTCTGAAGCATACACTAAAAGGATTCCTGCCCCGTGACAGGGGGTGCCGTGGCGCACGCAGGTGGCGCACACGGCACTTCACAATCTTTCGCTTCAGCGATCCTCGCGCACCGGCAGGTACGGGTCGGCGTAGCCGAGCGCCTGGAGCGTCTCGGTCTCGATCGCCTCCATTTCCTCGGCCTCGCCGTCATGCTCGTGCTCGTAGCCCTGGGCGTGCAGCGCGCCATGGACGATCAGGTGCGCGTAGTGGGCGTCGAGCGGCTTCTTCTGCGCCTTGGCCTCGGCCTCCACCACGGGGCAGCACAGCACGATGTCGCCGGTCACCGGGTCGTCGGCATGCTCCGCATAGGCGAAGGTCAGCACATTGGTCGCGTAGTCCTTGCCGCGATAGGTGCGGTTCAGCGTGCGGCCTTCTTCCTCGTCGACGAAACGGATGGTCAGCGCGGCATCGGCGAACAGCGCCGAGCGCACCCATTTGCCGATCTGCTTGGCGGAGGGCAGGCCGGTGCGCTTGCGCACGCCATCGCCATACTGGACGTCGAGTTCGACCTCAGGCGGCGTGGCCGGGGTGCCGGTGGTGGTCACAAGTGGCGTAGCCGTCACGGCGACCGACACGGCGTCGTGGTTGTCCGGCCGCACCAGCAGGCCGGCCTGCTGGCGGGTATCGGTGTGTTCGGCCAGCAGGGCCACCACGCCTTCGGCGGCCTGGGACAGGTCCACGGTCAGGCTGCGCCCATCGGGCAGTTGCACGCGCAGCGCGTTTGCGGCGCTCTTGCGCGCGCGGCCGTCGGCATCGAACAGGATGAGGCTGGCGGCGGGAGGCTTCTTGGTCAAGATCAGGCGTCCTTGTGCTGGGCGTGGAATTCGTCATACGCATCGACGATGCGCGCCACCAGGGGATGGCGCACGACGTCGGTGCTGGTAAAGCGCGTGAACGCGACGCCGCGTACATCGCGCAGCACGTGCTGGGCTTCCACCAGGCCGCTTTTCTGCCCGCGCGGCAGGTCGATCTGGGTGGTGTCGCCGGTAATCACGGCCTTGGCGCCGAAGCCGATCCGCGTCAGGAACATCTTCATCTGTTCCGGCGTGGTGTTCTGGGCTTCGTCGAGGATGATGAACGCGTGGTTCAGCGTGCGGCCGCGCATGTAGGCCAGCGGCGCGACTTCGATCATCTGGCGCTCGAACATTTTCTGCGTGCGATCGAAACCGAGCAGGTCGTACAGGGCGTCGTAGAGCGGGCGCAGGTAGGGGTCCACCTTCTGGGCGAGGTCGCCCGGCAGGAAGCCGAGCCGCTCGCCGGCCTCCACGGCCGGGCGGGTCAGCACGATGCGCTTGACGGCATCGCGCTCGAGCGCGTCCACGGCGCAGGCCACGGCCAGGTAGGTCTTGCCCGTGCCGGCCGGGCCGATGCCCAGCGTCAGGTCGTGCGCGAGGATGTGGCGCAGGTACTCGCGCTGCGTGGCGGTGCGGCCCTGCAGCCCGATGCGGCGCGTGTGCAGCACCGGGGATTCATCCAGCCCGCGCGGGTCTTCCTCGCCATTGGCGTAGCCGCTGGCCGTGGTCTCGGGCAGGTAGGCGCCGTGCGCGGAGATCTGGCGCGATTCCACCAGCCCAAGCTGGATGTCGTCGATCGACAGCGACACGCGCGAATCGTTATAGAAGCGCTCCAGCGCCAGCGCGGCGTCCTGGGCGCGCGCGCCGCGCACCGTCATGCGGTGGCCGCGGCGCTGGATCGTCACGTCGAGCGCCTGCTCGATCTGGCGCAGGTTCTCGTCGAGCGGCCCGCACAGGTTCTGGAGCCGCGCGTTGTCGTCCTTGGGTGCGACGAATTCCGCCGTCTGGATTTTCATGGAGGTCCTTACTGGCGCACCACGATCTCGCCGCGCAGCGAGTGCGGGAATGCCTGCGTGATGCTGACATCGACCATCTGGCCGATCATCTGGTCGCGCCGCGCCTGCGGTACGCCGGGCAGCGCGAAGTTGACCACGCGGTTGTTCTCGGTGCGGCCGTGCAGCTCGGTGGGGTCCTTGCGGGCCGGGCCTTCCACGAGGATGCGCTGGACCGTGCCGACCATGCCCTGGCTGATGCGCTGCACGTTTTCCTCGATGGTGGCCTGCAGCCGCTGGAGGCGGCGCAGCTTCACGTCATGCGGGGTGTCGTCGTGCAGGTTGGCCGCCGGCGTGCCGGGGCGCGGGCTGAAGATGAACGAGAACGAGGTGTCATAGCCGACTTCCTCGATCATCGACATCAGCTTCTCGAAGTCGGCATCGGTCTCGCCGGGGAAGCCGATGATGAAGTCGGACGACATCGACATGGTCGGCCGGATCGCCCGCAAGCGGCGAATAATGCTCTTGTACTCGAGCACGCTGTAGCCGCGCTTCATCGCCATCAGGATGCGGTCCGAGGCGTGCTGCACAGGCAGGTGGAGATGGTTTACCAGCTTGTCGCAGCGCTCGTACAGCTCCACCAGCCGCGAGGTGAACTCCTTCGGATGGCTGGTGGTGTAGCGGATGCGCTCGATGCCGGGGATCTCGGCCACGTATTCGATCAGCAGGGCGAAATCGGCGATTTCCGTCGTACCGCCCATCGCGCCGCGATAGGCGTTGACGTTCTGGCCCAGCAGCGTGACTTCGCGCACGCCCTGGTCGGCCAGGCCGGCCACTTCGGCCAGCACGTCCTCGAACGGGCGGGAGACTTCCTCGCCGCGCGTGTAGGGCACCACGCAGTAGCTGCAGTACTTCGAGCAGCCTTCCATGATCGAGACGAACGCGCTCGGGCCGTCCACCTTGGCGGGCGGCAGGTGGTCGAATTTCTCGATCTCGGGGAAGGAAATGTCGACCTGGGACTGGCCGGTGCGGCGGCGGCGATCGATCAGGTCCGGCAGGCGGTGCAGCGTCTGCGGGCCGAACACGACGTCCACGTAGGGCGCGCGGGAGACGATGCTGGCGCCTTCCTGGCTGGCCACGCAGCCACCCACGCCGATCACGAGGTCCGGCTTGGCGGCCTTGAGCGCCTTCATGCGGCCCAGCTCGGAGAACACCTTCTCCTGGGCCTTCTCGCGCACGGAGCAGGTGTTGAAGAGGATGACGTCGGCGTCTTCGACGTTGTCGCAGGGCTCCATGCCCTGCGAGGCGTTGAGTACGTCCACCATCTTGTCCGAGTCATACTCGTTCATCTGGCAGCCGTACGTCTTTACGAATACTTTTTTCATGGTGCCGGTCTCAGTGGTTTACCTGGGGGCATCAGGGTTTGCTTCTGCTTCTGGGGACAACGCGGCCGGGGGGGGGGCGGGCCGCCTGCTACGTGTTTTTCAACTTAATGCGAGGCCTTCCATTCCTTCACCTCGGCATCGGTCAGCACCCAGGCGGTCTGGAGCTGGCCGTAGAGGTCCAGCTTGTAGCGCACCGGGAGCTTCTTGCCGGCGATGACCACCGGGTTCAGCAGCTGCGTTTCCGTGCTGAAGACCCGCAGGCCGGGCGCCGTGGCCACCGTCTTGCTGTCGAGCTTGGCGGTCAGCGGCGTGGAGGCCGTGGGCATCGCCATCACCATGCGCGCCATCGGCGCATCGGCCGGAATCACGCGGACCGGGGTGCCGGCCACGGGCACGTCCTGGGCCAGCGCGGCCGCGCCGGGCAAGGCCAGGGCGGCGGCAACCACCGCCAGGAACACGGACTGACGCGTCAGGGAGAACCGCAAGGACATGATGACTCCGGCTTCGGGTGACTGGTGAGGGGAATGGCGCCGTCCGCGCGACATGCGCACGGGCCGGGCAACCCGGCATTCTACCCGCATCGCCCGCCTTGCACCCCCTTTGGGAGGGTGCCGGGCGCCTGATGTGGCGAGATCCGGACACCCCCGGCGGCCCGGGGCGGGGGGGCGGCGGGGGTGGAGCCGGCGCCACCCCATCGCCGGCAGGGTATGGGGAGGGCGCCGGGCTGGTACACTACGGCCCTTCTCCCACCGGAGGCGGGGGCAATCGGCCCGTCCCACCGGGACCTGACCCCCTTCGGGGTGCTTCAGGTTCGGTTTCCTACCCATGCCGCCCTGCGATTGGCGCAATCCCTTGCGTGACGGGCGGCTGAAGCGTCATTTCATGTCTTTTTCCGATCTAGGCTTGTCCGACAAGCTGGTGCGTGCCGTGGCCGAACAGGGCTACACCACGCCGACCCCGATTCAGGCGCAGGCTATCCCTGCCATTCTCAAAGGTGGCGACCTGCTCGCCGGCGCCCAGACCGGCACCGGCAAGACCGCGGGCTTCACGCTGCCGATGCTGCAGCTGCTGGGCGAATCCGCCGCCCACAATCCGGCCCCGCGCGGGGCACGCCAGCCAGTGCGCGCACTGGTGCTGACCCCCACGCGTGAGCTTGCCGCCCAGGTGGAGGAGAGCGTCCGCAACTATGGCAAATACCTGAAGCTGCGCTCGATGGTGATGTTCGGCGGCGTGGGCATCAACCCGCAGATCGAGGCCCTCAAGCGCGGCGTCGATATCGTCGTGGCCACGCCGGGCCGGCTGCTCGACCACGTGTCGCAGCGGACCATCGACCTCTCCCAGGTAGAACTGCTGGTGCTGGACGAAGCCGACCGCATGCTCGACATGGGCTTCATCCACGATATTCGCAAGATCCTGAATATCCTGCCGGCCAAGCGCCAGAACCTGCTGTTCTCGGCCACGTTCTCGGACGATATCCGCGCGCTGGCCGACCGCCTGCTGAACAACCCCGCCTCGATCGAAGTGGCTCGCCGCAACACCACGGCGGAAACCGTGGCGCAGCGCGCCTACCCGGTGGACCGCGAACGCAAGCGCGAACTGCTGGCCCACCTGGTGCGCGAGGAGGACTGGCACCAGGTGCTGGTCTTCACGCGTACCAAGCACGGCGCCAACCGGCTGGCCGAGCAGCTGACCAAGGACGGCCTGTCCGCGCTGGCGATCCACGGCAACAAGAGCCAGTCGGCGCGTACGCGCGCGCTGTCCGAGTTCAAGGCCGGCACGCTGCGGCTGCTGGTGGCGACTGACATCGCGGCGCGTGGCATCGACATCGACCAGTTGCCCCACGTGGTCAACTTCGACCTGCCGAACGTGCCCGAGGACTATGTGCACCGTATCGGCCGTACGGGCCGCGCCGGCGCCGAGGGCGAGGCGATCTCCCTGGTCTGCGTGGATGAGCACGGCCTGCTGCGCGATATCGAACGATTGATCAAGCGCCAGATCGAACAGACCGTCCTGCCGGGCTTCGAAGTGGACCCGAGCATCGTGGCCGAGCCGATCCAGAAGGGGCGCCAGCAACGTGGCGGCGGTGGTGGTGGCCAGGGCGCAGGCCGTGGCCAGCGCCCGCCGGCACAGGCCAAGCCCCGGGGCGAGGGCGGCGACCGCCGTCAGGAACGCGCCCCGAAGCCCGCCGCACCGCGCCCGGAAGGCCAGCGCCAGGACGCACCGCGCAACCGCCCGGCCCAGCCGGCGCGCGGCGCCAACGGGAACGGCAATGGCAACGGCAACGGTGCCAACGGCGGCAACCGCGGTGGCCGACAGGCTGCCGGCAACGGTGGTGGCAACGGCGGTAACGGTGGTAACGGCGGCGGCAATGGCCGCGGCGGCAACGGCAACAACGCCCCGCGCCCGGCGCAGGACGCTGCCGGCGCGCCGCCCGCGCGTAACCGTCGTCCGGCGTCGCAGGCAGCGCTGCTCGGCGGCCGCAAGCCCTGAGCGTCACGCGCCCCATGACAGCGCCCGTCGACGAGGATGTACCTTATGCCGGCCTGACGCCGGAGTGCATCCTTGACGCCCTGGAAGCCGCCGGCTTCCAGCCGGACGGGCGCCTGCTGGCGCTCAACAGCTACGAGAACCGCGTCTGGCAGATCGGCATCGAGGATGCCGCGCCGGTCATCGCCAAGTTCTACCGGCCGGGCCGCTGGACTGACGCCGCCATCCTCGAGGAACACGCGTTCGTCCAGCAACTGGCCGATGCCGAGATCCCGGCCGTGCCGGCGCTGTCCGCCTCGCTCGGCGGACAGCCGCCCGCCACGCTGCTCGTACACGACGATTTCCGATTTTCCGTTTTCCCGCGCTGCGGCGGCCGCGAGCCGGCGCTCGACCGCGCCGAGACGCTCACGTGGCTGGGCCGCTTTATCGGGCGCATCCACGCGGTGGGCGCGTCGGCGCCGTACCAGGCCCGTCCCACGCTCGACGTGGAGACCTTCGGCGTGGTCCCGCGCGACTACCTGCTCGCCCACGACTGCATTCCCGCCGACCTGCTCGCGCCGTGGCGCGCCGCCGTGGACCTGGCCCTGGACGCCGTGCGTCGCTGCTACGACCGCGCCGGCGATATCCGCCTGCTGCGGCTGCATGGCGACTGCCATCGTGGCAATGTGTTGTGGATCGATCCGGAAGACGCCCGCGGACGCGGCGCGCCGGGCCCGCATTTCGTCGATTTCGACGACAGCCGCATGGGGCCGGCGGTGCAGGACCTGCGGATGCTGCTCGAAGGCGACCGCGCGGCGATGCAGGGCCAGCTGGCCGACATCGTGGCCGGCTACGAGGATTTTGCTGAATTCGAGACGCGCGAGCTATGGCTGGTGGAGGCGCTGCGCACGCTGCGCCTGCTGCACTACAGCGCCTGGCTGGCCGCGCGCTGGCGCGATCCCGCTTTCCCGGCCGCGTTCCCGTGGTTCGGCACGGCGCGCTACTGGCAGGACCGCATCCTCGAATTGCGCGAGCAGATCGCGCTGATGGACGAACCCCCGCTCTGGGGGTAGGCCAGCCGATCAGGCGGGGCGGCGATCGCCCTTGACCATCATCACCGGGCAGTCGGCCTGCGCCAGCACGCGGCCCGCCACGGAACCAATCACCGCATCGAAGAACGACCCCCGGCCATGGGTGCCCATGACGATGGCATCGGCATGGACCGCCCTGGCGTGCGCCAGGATCTTGTCCGGTGCGAAGCCGCGCAGCGGGTGGCGCTCGAACGGCACGCCGGCATCGCCAAGGATCTTGCAGACGGAGGCCATGGCCTTCTCGCTTTCATCGTGGTGCCAGGCGTCGATGGTGTCCTTGTTGACGAACGCGCGCACCTGACCCGTGACTTCGGGCGAGACGTGCACCACGTGCACGGTATAGCCCGGTTGCAGCAGCCGGCCGGTGGCCAGGAAGTGCGCGGCGGCATCGCTGAAGTTCGATCCATCGGTGGCAAGGATGATTTGGGGCATGGCGGCGATCTCCGGTTGTGGCATGACACAGGTGTCACGCATCCTCATCAGATTGGCAGATGTGCGGGGCTCGCCTTTCAACTTAGGTCAAATTCAGACGAAATTTTCAGGATTTCACGATTGTCATGTCCGTCGCGATGTGATTTGCCTATGTCATCCGCGCGCCCCGGGCGGACACAAATCCGCAGGAGCTGAAATTTCCGCATCGATACACGGAAGTTTCACAGTGTCATTGCCGACGTTTCCGCATCCTGCACAGAAACGGACGGCCTATGCTCGGGCATCACTCAACTGTAGGAGCCCGAGCCCATGCCCACCGCCCTTGTCGTGGATGATCACCCCGCGATCCGGCTTGCCGTCAGAAGCCGCCTCACCGAGGACCTCGATTTCGACACCGTGACGGAAGTCACCAACGGCGCCGACGCGCTGCGCGTGCTGCGCGACGCCATCGCCGACCTGATCGTCGTGGACCTGAGCCTGCCCGGCGTGCCCGGCGAGGCCCTGCTGGCCGAACTCGTGTCGCGCCATCCCGCCACCCGGGTGCTGGTGCTGTCCGCGATGACCGGCGCCGGCGAGCGCGCCATCCATGGCGGCGCCCATGGCTATGTCGACAAGGGCGACGGCCTGCACGCACTCACGCCGGCCCTGCGCGCCGTCATGCAGGGCTTCGCGGTGTTTCCCACGCACCTGCTGCCCACGCTGCGGCGCCTCTCGGCCGTGGCCGGCGACCCCGCGCGCATTTTGAGCCGGCGCGAACTGACGGTATTGCGCATGCTGGCCTCGGGCCATACCAATAAGGCGATATCCGAATTACTGGAAATCAGCAATAAAACCGTCAGCTCGCACAAGGCAAATATCATGAGCAAACTGAAATTCAAATCGCTGATTGAACTGGCAGAGTTTGCGCGACGACATCACTTGCTGTAAGTCCCGACGTGATGGGGGCGCTCCGTGATGAATCTTTCTTGAGTCTCGCGACGCACGATTGACTTCGATTTATCCGGCATCTATATCAGCAGTGCGCGGAAATATCTTTTTGCTGTTTCTCACCGCGAGCGTTGGAAACCGATTTATCAGTGAATGCCGATTCAGCGATTTCCAAGTAAATCCGGCGAGATTCCCGCGCAATTCAACGACCTGCAATGCGAACCCGATAGATCCGGACAAGGAGATGTCATGCCTGCTCGTCTTTCACGTGTCATGGCCATCGCGGCCGTGCTGTCACTGCCGGTGCCACAGCTGGCAGGGGCGGCCACCAAGACCGGCACGTTCCTCGTGAGCGCCGTGGTGGTCAGCGATTGCGACATCCGTAGCACGCCGAACCTCGCCTTCGGCGAAGTGGGCGCGATCAGCCAGCCGGTGGATGTGACCACCGTCATCATCGTGGCGTGCACGACCGGCACCGCCTACACGATCGCGCTGAACCCCGGTGACGGCACCGGTTCCACGGTGCCGGACCGGCGCATGAGCAACGGCACGAATTCGCTGAAATACCAGTTGTACAGCGACGCCGCCCGCACGGCGGTCTGGGGCCAGACGGTCGGCACGGACACCGTCGGCGCCACCGGCAACGGCAATGACCAGGAGCGGACGATCTACGGCCGCATGCCACCCCAGACCATGCCGGCGGCGGGCACCTACCAGTCGCTGGTGACCGTCACTGTCCAGTATTGAGCCGCGCGCCTAACGGCACCTGCCGCGCCATCTCCACCCGACCCCCTGTCGGAGACACAACATGACAAGAACACTCCTGGCGACTTTTGCGCTCCTGCTGGCGATGCCCTTTGCGAACGCGGCGACGATTCACGTCAAGCCGACCATGACGCTGATTCCACCCGGCCAGTCCGCCGCCGTCATCACGCTGACCAACCAGGGCGATACGCCGCTCAACGCGCAGGTGCGATTGTTCGGCTGGGACCAGGTGGGGGGCGAGGACGCGCTGTCGCCCACCAACCGGCTCGTCGCCAGCCCGCCGATGCTGACGCTGGCGCCGCGCCAGACGCAGTCGATCCGGCTCGTGCGCACGGAGAAGTCGCCGGCCACGCAGGTCGAGGCGTACCGGGTGCTGGTGGACGAGGTCCTGGACAGCAGCCAGCCCCGGCCGACCGGCGTGACGCTGCAGATGCGCTACTCACTGCCGGTGTTCGTGCTCCCGCGCGAGAAGCTCAAGCCCGCGCAGGTCACGGTGACGGCCTCCGCCGACGGCAATCTGGTGAAGCTCGGCGCCGTGAACCGTGGCGAGAGCCACGCGCAGGCTACGGACGTCTCGGTGGTATACCGTGGCGGCGGCACCAGCCCTGTGGTGCCCGGCCTGCTCGGCTACGTGCTGCCAGGCAAGTCGATCGAATGGAGGCTGCCACTGCCCGCCGACGCCGCGGCCAAGGGCCGGCCCACGCGCGTCAAGATGATGATCAACGGCCGCGAGATGCTGGTCGACCTCTGATGCCGACCGTGCCCGCCCATGTCAAAACCGCCCCGTGGAGGTGCCGCCGCCCGCGCACCCCGCAAGCTGGCGCTCGCGCTGCTCTGCGGCGTTGCGATGGACCTGATGGCCGGCGCGCATGCGTGGTCGCAACCGGTGCCGGAGGCCGATGACGGTGCCTCCACCGCCTTCTACCTGCAGGCGGCTGTCAACGGTGTCGAGAAGGAGCTGATCGTTCGCGTCGACCGGCGGGCCGGTGTGCTGTACATGGCCGCCGGCGAGTTGGAGGAACTCGGCGTCCGCGTCGACGACCTGCCGTTCGGCCCAGACCAGCAGATCGCCCTGGACGCCGTGCCTGGCCTCGGCTACGACTACGACGCCGCCGCCCAGCGCATCGCGCTGCGCGTGCCCGAGGGGCTGCTCAGGGCCCAGCGGCTCGGCGCCGAGCCGCCCGTGCTGCCGCCGGTGCAGTCCGGCACCGGCCTGGTGGTGAACTACGCGTTCAATCTCCAGACCACGCGGCTCTCGCTGGACGAGCAGCGCGCGGCGCAGCGCAAGCCCAGCCCGCTGCAGGGCTCGGGCACGCACGGCCCGCAGCCGCTGCTCGGCGAGCAGGCCTTCGCCGACAGCTACGACCGCCTGAACCGGACCTTGTCCCTGTCGAGCGAGCTGCGCTTCTACGCGCCGTTCGGCGTGTTCCAGAACTCGGGCGTCACCACGCTGCACGAGGGCCAGACCGAGTACCTGCGCCAGGACACCTACTGGACCTACGAGGACCCCCGCCGGCTGATGAGCTACACGATTGGCGATTTCGTCTCCGCCGCCTTGCCGTGGTCGCGGTCGGTGCGCATGGGCGGGATCAGCGTGGCGCACAACTTCAACACCCGCCCGGACCTCGTGACCTACCCGGTGCCGTCGCTGGGCGGCAGCGCGGTGGTCCCGACCACGGTGGACCTCTATCTCAACGGCTTGCGCCAGTTCTCGGCGCAGTCGTCGGGCGGCCCCTTCGTGATCGCCACGCCGCCGGCCCTGACTGGCGCAGGCACCGCCACGCTGGTCTACCGCGACCAGCTGGGGCGCGAGGTGATCGTCAACCGGCCGCTGTATGTCGATTCGCGGCTGCTCGCGAAGGGGTTGTCGGAGTACGCGGTGCAGGCCGGCTACGCGCGGCGCAACTATGGCAGCTTGTCCTTCGACTACGCCGGCTCGCCCACCGCCACGGCCTCGGGACGCTATGGCGTGACCGACGCCGTGACCGTGGAAGCGCACGCGGAGGCCGCCAGCGGCCTGCGCAACGCCGGCATCGGCGGGCTGGTGCAGCTCGGGTACTTCGGCGTGGCGAACGCGGCCATCTCCGGCAGTACAGGCGATGCCAGCGGCATGCAGTTCAGCGGCGGCTACCAGTACATCTCGCGCGCGTTCAGCTTCACGGTGCAGGGCATCCACGCGGCGAACCAGTATCGCGATCTCGGCACGCTCGAGGGCGTGCCCGTGCCGGAGAATCAGCTGTACATCACGCTCAGCGTGCCGCTGACGGCGCGCCAGACGCTGTCGGTCAGCTACTCGCGCCAGGATGCGTCGTTCCTCGGCGGCTCGCGCATCGTGTCGGTCGGCTATACGGCGGCCATCGGCTCGCGTTTCAACATCTTCGCCAACGTGTTCAAGGACTACGACCAGCAGCAGACCGTCGGCGCCTTCATCGGCGTGACCATTTCGCTCGGCAACAGCGTGAGTGTCGGCACGAATGCCAGTTCGTACGATGGCCGCAAGAGTGTCTCGGTGTCGGCCAACCGGCCCGTCGACTACGACAAGGGCGGTTTCGGCTGGAACGTGCAGGCCGACGCCGGCAGCGAAAGCTATCGCCGTGGCCTGGGCCGGGTGGACTATCGCGGCCGCTATGGCGACGTGACGGCGCAGGCCGAGCACATCAACTCGGGCAGCATCGAGTCGAACCATGTCTCGCTCTACGGGGCGGGGTCGCTGGTGGTGGCGGATGGCGCGCTGCTGGCCGGACGGTCGATCTACGACGCCTTCGCCGTGGTGTCGACCGACGGCCTGCCCGATGTGCCGGTCCTGCGCGAGAACCGGCTGGTCGGCAAGACCAATGCCGGCGGCCGCCTGCTCGTGCCCGACCTGCTGCCGTACGACGGCAACCGGATCGCCATCAGCACCCTTGGACTGCCGGCCGAGGCCAGCGTGACGACGGACCGCCAGGTCGTGGTGCCGCCCACGCGTGCCGGCGTGACAGTGCGCTTCCCGGTCACGCGCTACGAGGGCGCTACCGTGCTGCTGGTCGATGGTCAGGGCCAGCCGCTGCCGGTGGGGGCGCATGTCGTGCTGGAAGGGAGCGATGCCACGGCCGTGGTCGGCTACGACGGCGCCGTGTTCCTCCCCGCGCTGCAGCCGGACAACCGGGTGACAGTGACCTTTGGCGACAGGACCTGCACGGCGCAGGTGCCCTATGCCCCGCGCGATGTGATGACCACCATCGGCCCCTTCCCCTGCGTCCTCCGGGAGCGCCCATGAACACCGGCCTGGTTCGCCGTCTGGTCCGCCACCTGCTGGCCTGCGGGCTGTTCATCTGGCTGGGGTGGGCGGGCAGCGCGTACGCCATCGACTGCACCGTCACGATGAGCGATATCGAGTTTGGCGATGTCAACGTGCTGACCACCACGCCGGTCAGTGTCAACGGCGAGGTGAAAGTCGAATGCACCGACATGACGACCAAGTTCGCCCGTGTCTGCCTGAGTTTCGGCTCGCCGGGCGGCGGTACGGTGGCGAATCGGACCATGACCGGCGCGACCTCGACGCCGCTGGCGTACAACCTCTACCAGAACGCGTCGCACACCACCCCGTGGGGCTCCGTGTACTTCACGCCGCCGCAGTCCCGGTCGGTGACGCTGCAGGCCGATTCATTCGGCATGGCCACCGCCACGGTGATGTACTACGGCTACATGCTGCTGCCGCAGGCGACGGTGCCGGCCGGCAGCTATACCGCGATCTACACCACCGCGGACACGAACATGAACGTGCAAGGCTATGTGTCCACGCCACCGGCCTGCTCGACGAGCATGCCGCAAGGCACGTCCTGGACTTTCACCGTCCGCGCGACGGTGGTGTCGGACTGCAACATCACGGCGACCAATATCGATTTTGGGCAGATCGGCCTGATCAGCGGGCCCGTGTCGGCCAACGGCAACATCAGCGTGACGTGCACGGCGGGCACGGCATATTCCCTCGCGCTCAACAACGGCACGGGAGCCGGGGCCACCCCAACCGCGCGCAAGATGACACGCGATGGCGGCACGGAGACCCTGACGTATGGCTTGTATGTCGATGCCACGCACAACATCGCCTGGGGGGATGGTACGGGCGGGGCGACGCTCCTGATGGGTACGGGCAATGGCTTGACCAACCAAAACACGGTCTACGGCCAGGTGCCACCGCAGGCCGGAGCAGCGCCGGGCCTCTATCGCGACACGATCATCGTCACGATTACGTACTAGTTCACGTACTCGCTCACATACCAGAGGCGGGCAGCGACAGCGTGGCGGCCGCGCCACCGCCGGGGCGGTTCTCCACGGCGATGCGGCCATGGTGCAGCGCCGCCACCTCGCGCACGAGGCAGAGCCCGAGGCCGGTGCTTTTGTCGCGGCCATCGGGGCGCGGCAGCGAATAGAAGCGCTCGAACAGCCGCCCCTGCGCATAGGCGGGGATGCCCGGGCCATCGTCGGTGATGCGGATGTCGATCATCCCGGCCGCGCCGGGCAGCACGGCGATCTCCACCGTGCCGTGCGCCGGGGAGAAGTCGAGCGCGTTGTCGAGCAGGTTGGCGAGCGCCTGATGCAGCAGGAACGGGTCGCCGCTGACCACGGGCGCCCCGAATCCTTCCGGCCGCGGCTGGCGGTGCAGCGTGATGCCGCGCTGGCGCGCGCGAGGCTCGCACGCCTCCACGATCGCCTCCAGCAGCGGCAGCAGCGCCACCGGCTCGCTGGCATCGAGCTGCTGCTTCTGCTCCACCGCCGCCAGCATCAGCAACTTGCCGATCATCAGTTCGAGCCGCCGGGTCTGGCCCTGGATATTGGCGGCGAAGCGGCGCCGGTCGTCGGCAGGCATCTCCTCCTGCAACAGCTCCGCCGCCCCGCCGATGGCCGCCAGCGGGCTTTTCATCTCGTGGGTCAGCGTGTGGATGTAGTGCTCGACGTACTGCTTGTCCTCCAGCCGCAGCCGCATCGTCTCCACGGCGCGGCCCAGCTCCGCCAGTTCGCCGGCGCCGCGCAGCGGCATCTCCGCGCGCTCGCCGGCGGCCACCGCGCGGGCGTAGCGTTGCAGCCGGCGCAGCCCGTGCACCAGCCACAGCGTGCACGCCAGCCCGATCACGAAGGCGCAGCCCATCAGCAGCAACCCGTGGAGCAGGATTTTCTGTCGGCTGCGGTCGATGAACGGCGCCATCACGCGATTCGGCTTGGAGACGGTCAGCACGCCGATGATCGGACCGCTATGGGGCGTACCGCCCGCGTCATCGGCCTGGATCGGCGCCGCGACGTGCATCACGGTACTGTCCTCGTCGTCCGGGTCGGTGCGCGTGCTGCGGGCGCCGTACTTGCCCTGCAGGGTGCGCGCCACATCGTTCCAGCGGGAGTGGTCGGCGCCCGCGGCGGTGCCGGCGGAGTCGAAGCGCACGATGCCCCGGCTGTCGGTGATGGTGACCCGGTAGTGGATGGTGTCCTTGTGCACGCCCCAGATCGTCGCGTCCACCGGCACGCTGGCCAGCGTGGCCACGCGCCGCGCGAACGCGCCATCGCCGATGTGGCCCTGCTGCATGTCGTCGGCAGCCAGCAGCGCCAGCACCTGGGCGGTGTCGGCCAGCGTGTCCTCCATCGCCTGGCGCACGCCCGGCTTCACTTCCTGCACGAACACCCGCAGCGTGAGGAACGCGGCCAGCCCGACGATCAGGAAGAAGCCGAAGAAGATGCGGAGTCCGATATGCATGCCGGCCGGGCGCTCAGGGATCGAGCGAGTAACCCATGCCGCGATGGGTGCGGATGGCGTCGAACGTGGCGTCCACCGCGCGCAGCTTGGCGCGCACGGTCTTGATATGGGTGTCGACGGTGCGGTCGATGGTGTCGGCGGCGTCGTGCCAGACCATGTCCATCAGCTGGGCGCGCGAGTAGATGCGCCCCGGTTGCGCCACCAGCAGCGCCAGCAGCCGGTACTCGTAGCGCGTGAGGGCCAGCCACTGGCCGTGGAAGGCGATGCGCGCGCCGGAGGCATCGTGGGTGAACCGGGCGGGTTCGGGCGCCGTAGGGGGTGCTCCGGCGCGACCGCCGGCACGGCGCAGGATCACCCGCACCCGGGCCGCCAGTTCGCGCGGCGAGAAGGGCTTGACCACGTAGTCGTCCGCGCCGATCTCCAGCCCGACGATGCGGTCGATCTCCTCGTGCCGCGCCGTCAGGAAAATCACTGGCACGTCAGAGAACGTGCGCAGCGTCCGGCAGACCTCGAAACCGCTCATGTCCGGCAGGCCGACGTCCAGGATCACGAGGTCGGCCGGTGCCGCGCGCAGCCGCTGCAGCGCATCGCCGCCCAGCACGAGGTGCTCGGCCTGCATGCCATCGGTGCGCAGTGCATAGAGGATGGTGTCGGCGATGGCGGCTTCGTCTTCCACCACGACGACGGTCGGCGGGTTCATTGGTTCCGGGGGCTCTGGGATGCTGGAATGCAGGGATTGGCGCGATCTTATCAGGCGTGCACCCCACGCCGATGGAAGTAGACCCGCTCGGCGGCCAGCCGCAGCGGCGCGGAATGGAGCAGCACCTCGAACGGCCAGTCGAACTGCAGGCGGTCGAACACCCAGCGCAGCGCGCGCTTGGTCAGGAAGCGCGGCGCGCTGGCCGTCGCCACCCGCTCCGGCGCCGGCCCGCCGTGGAGCAGGTGGGCGGCCATGGCCTCGCCGATGGTCTCGCCGTGGCGCCACGCCGAGTGGATCCCACCCGCCGTCACCGGCGAGACCACCCCGGCTGCATCCCCGGTCAGCATTACCCCGGGTCCGGCGATGGGCGCGACCGGCCCGCCGCACGGAATCAGCCCAGCCCGCGTGGCGCCGGGCATGGCGTCGTCCGGAATTTGCAGCAGATGGCGCACGCGCTGCAGAAAGCCGTCGATGTCAGGCGCACGCGGGCGGCGCGGCGTCTGGCGCAGGGCCAGCCCGGCTTGCACGCCGGTCGGGTTCTGCGTCACCCAGCCGATATAGCCCGGCGCGAAGCGCTTGCTGACGAAGCAGTGGAGGGCGCCCGGCTCGGGCAGCGTCATGCCGGGAAACTCGTACTCGACGCCATAGAGGAAGTCGTGCACGCGCCCCAGCCCGGCCGTGATCGCCACGCGCGAGCGCACCCCGTCCGCGCCGACTAGGTAGCGCGTGCGGCCCACCCCGGGCACGCGCCAGCCGCCCTCGCAGGGCTGGGCGCCCGTGAACGCGGTGCCGAGGCGCAGGTCCACGCCATGGCACACCAGTTCAGCGGCCAGCCAGCGCATCAGGCGCGGGGTATCGGTCGTCAGGAAGTAGTAGCCGGGGGCGCGCAGCGCCAGGTTGCGCAGGCTGGGCGCGTAGAGCCGCACCTGTTCCACGCGGTGCAGGCAGTCTGCCGGCGCGTGGCGCAGCCAGGTCTGCTCGGCGGCCTCCTTGACGATGATGCCGGTGGTGTGGAGTTTTTCGCCCGGATCGACCTTGCGCTCCAGCACCACCACGCGCAGGCCGGCCCGCGCCGCCGCCAGCGCACAGGCCGCGCCCGCGAAGCTGGCCCCCACGATCACCACGTCCGCATCGAAATTCGCACCGGCTGCCGTCATGTCACTGCTCCTGAAGTTGGACGGAGCGAGTGTCGCCAGCGACGGTGAAGCCGGTATGAGGCGAATGTGTGGCGTGGTACAGCGCCACCGCGATGGCCGTCGCGCCGGCGGGCGCCACGGCCTTGCTATCGGCCGGCCCAGAAGCGGCGCTGCGCCGCGGCGATTTCGGCCTCCATCTCCGGCACCGGGCCGATCAGCTCCACGGCCTTCTGGCAATGATCGAACACATAGCGCGACGGCACGCTCATGGTCGGGTTCTCCGCGTGGCTGCCCGTGTACTGCAGCAGCGCATGCTCGGTCATGCCGAACACCACCCGGCCGATATTGGCCCAGTAGGCCGTGCCGGCGCACATGCAGCACGGCTCCACGGTGGTGTAGAGCGTGCAGCCCCACAGGTAGTCTGGCGGGAAGTTGGTGGCGGCCACGCGTGCGAGCGTGGATTCGGCGTGGTTCACCGTGTCGATGTTGCACTGCTCCAGCAGCACGGTTTCCTGGTCCGGACCGACCAGGATGGCGCCGAACGGGTGGTGGCCCAGCGTCACGGCGCGCTCGGCCACCTGCTGGGCGCGGCGCAGGTGGCGGCGGATCTGTTCCGGCGTGGGCGGCAGGCCCTGGGCGGGCAGGGTAGTGGGTCCGGGCGTGGTCATAGACATGGTCATGGTCTCCGCAGGTCTTCGTGAGGGCATGGCTCGGAGGGGCAGCAAGGCGTCGGTCAGGGCCTGCGGGCAGGCCAGTTGCGGCACGTGGCCGCAGTCGAGTGAAATCCGGTGGGCGCCCGGCGTGAGCGCCTGCATGCGCCGCTGGAGCGGCAGCGTGACGGAGCGGTCCTGCAGGCATTCGACATAGACACGCGGCACGCGGCCGAAGCGCGCGGGGCTGAGCGTGTTGCGCATGTCGCGGCCTGTGTCCGGTTGGGGGCAGAGCCGCGCGGCGGCGGTCTGCGCGGCCTCGGGCGGGCAGTCGTGCAGGAAGATCTCGCGCGCGGCGGCGGGCGGCACGCGGCTGGTGGTGCCATCGGCATCCCATGCGAGGTGCGGCACGATGCCGGCGTAGTGGAAATCGGCATCGGCGGCGCGGCATTGGGCGATCACGTCGCCGAAGCTGACCCCGGTGGGCAGCATCATGCCGGCGAGGTAGACCAACGCGCGCACGCGGTCTGGCAGGGTTTCGGCCACCTGCGAGGCGGTCAGGCCGCCGCCGCTGTGGCCGAGGACGACTGCGGGCGCGTCCAGCGCGGCCAGCAGTGCGCACACGTGGGCGGTGTAGCCGGCGAGGGTGGCGTCGGCCCGCCTTTCGGGGCTGCGGTCGTTGCCGGGCAGGTCCACGGCGTGTACCTGCCAGCCGGCGGCTTCGAGCATCGGCTGCCAGGCGGCGAAGGCCCAGCTGCCTTGCCAGGCGCCATGGATCAGCACGATGTGGGGGCGTTGCATCGACATGATCGGGTCAGCCGTAGGTGCGCCGGTAGCAGTCCATCAGATGCTGTTCGACGGTTACGGGCGGGTACTTGGTGGCCTCGCCTTCGGCACGGCAGGTCGGCAGGCACGCCACCTCGTGCAGCGGGTTGCCGGTGAAGAAGAACGGCACCGAATAGCGCTCGCGGCCCGAGCGGTTGATCACGCGGTGCAGCGTGGAGACGTAGCGGTCATTGGTCCAGCGCGCGAACAGGTCGCCGATATTGACCACGAAGGCGCCGGGCACGGGCGGGGCATCGATCCAGCTGGCCTGGAGGGCGTCCCAGACCTGCAGGCCGCCGGTCTCGTCCTGGAGCAGCAGGGTCACGCCGCCGAAGTCGGTATGTTCGCCGCAACCCTTCTCACCGGGCTGGGGCTGCGCGGGTTGGGGCGGGTAGTGCAGCAGCCGCAGCGTGGCGGAGGCGTCGTGCAGGTAGCCGTCGAAATGGTCCTCGGGGAGGTCCAGCGCCAGCGCCAGCCCGCGCACGACCGTGGCGCCCAGCGCGTACGCCTGCTGGTAGTACGCCTCCATCACGTCGCGGAAAGCCGGCAGGGTGGCGGGCCACTGGTTCGGGCCGGTATTGAAGCGGCCGGCCAGCACGCGCGGATCGTCGGCGGCAATCTCGGCACCAATATAGAAGCTCTCCTTCAGGTCCGGCGGCGCGCCGGCTTCCAGCGTCTGGGCGCGCAGCGGCTCATAGCCCCGGTTGCAGGGCGAGAGGCGCTTGTCCACGGCGAGCTTGTCGGCCATGCTCAGGTCGAAAAAGCGCTGGCTGGCCGCGAACACATCGCGGATCAGCGCCGGGTCGATGCCGTGGTTCGTCAGGTAGAAGAAGCCGCGATGCGCGCAGGCATCGTGCAGCTGCGTGGCCACGGCGCGGCGCGCGGCGGGGTCGGCGCTGCGCAGTCCGGCGATGTCGATCAGGGGCAGGCTGAGGGAGGCGGGGGCGGTGGCAGTCACGGTGAGCGGCGGGCCTCGAAGGCTGGGCGACGGATGCAACCCAGTCTAGGGAGGTGCCACTGCGCTGGATAGCGCCGATTTTTGCGCGGGGTGATGCCGAAATGCGAGCACCCCGGCGAGCCCCCCGGGCCACTATCCGCTCATGCACTCAAGGCGTGCGCGAACGAGTCCGCCGATGCCTCGCTTTGGCGCGCCGGGGCACGGTCGCGGTGCGGCGCGGTGGGCTTGCGCAGCGCGAGGACTTCGTCGCGCTCGCGCGCCTCGATGGCCTCCGCGGCAATCCGGATGAAGGCGTCCAGCGCCGGCGGCGGCGTGCGGCCGGCGCGCACATAGACGCCGAGTTCCGAGCAGATCGGCGCGGGGGTGTCCAGCGGCACGTGCACCAGCCGCCCGTCGCGCAGTTCGCGCTCGAGGCCCAGGCGGCTCTGGAAGAAGATGCCCACGCCGCGCTCGACGAGGCCCTTCGCCAGTTCGATCGACGAGGTTTCCAGCAGCACCTGCAAGGCGCGCTTGTGATGGGCGAGCACGGGTTGGAGCAGTTCATGCATCGACAGTTCCGGCCGGGGCAGGATCAGCGGGTAGGCCGCGCATTCGGCAAAGGCCACGTGCGGCAGGCTGGCCAGTGGATGGCCGGGCGGCACGATGGCGCCGAGCGCGAAACGCGACACCATGCACTGGCGCAGGCCGTCGTGGCGGCGGATGGAGAAGCCGATGCCAAGGTCCGCCTCGCCATCGATCACGGCCTGGGCGGCCTGTTCGGAGCCGCAGATGCGCACGTCGATCTGGATAGTGGGGTAGCGCCGGTGCATCTGCGTCAGCATGGCGGGCATCAGGTCGGCATTCAGCCCCTCCACGGCCGCCACGCTGAGCGAGCCGCGTCGCACGCCGCGCAGCAGTTCCAGCTCGGTGGCCAGGCGCTGCTCGTCCTGCAGCACGGTGATCACGTGGCGCGAGAACACCTCGCCGGCCGGGGTCAGGCGCAGGCCGGTGGCCAGGCGCTCGAACAGCGGGCTGCCGATCTCTTCCTCGAGCTGCAACAGCTGGCGGTTGATGGCCGACGAGGCCACGTGCAGCCGCCGCGCAGCTTCGCGGATGGAGCCGCAGCGGCGGATCATGTCGAAATACTTGATGGCGCGGGCGTGGATGTGCATGCCCGGATCGAGCATGCACCGTGCCAGCGCGGGGGACGGCACCCGGTTCGCCCCCTTGCCGATCAGCGGTCGGCGCGGACCGGACCGTACTCCACCGGCACCCAGCTGTAGCCGCGCGCATCCTTGCGGATGTGGCCCAGGCCCGGGAACGGCATGTGCGCGCCGGCAATCAGCCAGCCCTTGGCGGCGGCCTGCGCGAAGACGGCCTTGCGCGTCTTGATGGCCTGCTGCTGGTCCGAATCGAACTCGATCGACACCTCGGGGTGGGCCATCTGCACCGAATGGCTGTGGACGATATCGCCCCACAGCAGCAGCGTCTGGCCCTTGGACGTCACCAGATAGGAGCTGTGCCCCGGCGTGTGGCCCGGCGTGCCGAGCACGCTGAAGCCGGGCAGCGGCTGCGCGCCGTCGGCGTAGGTGTGGAGCGCGCCCTTGGCCTTGTAGGGCGCCACGGCGTCCTGGGCCATCTTGAAGAACGGCTTCTTGTCCTCGGGGGCCTGCTGCGCGGCGGCGTCGCTGAGCCAGTAATCGGCATCCTTCTGCGAGGCCCAGACCGTGGCATTGGGGAAGACCGCCGTGGTGCCCTGGGTCAGGCCGCAGGCGTGGTCGGGGTGCAGGTGGGTCAGGAGTACCGCGTCCACGTCCTCCGGCTTGTAGCCGGCGGCGCGGATGTTGTTCACCAGCCCACCCATGGTCGGGCCGAAACACTGCGCCGCGCCGGCATCGACCAGCACGAGCTTGTCCTGCGTATGCACCAGGAAGCCGTTGACGGCAGTCTGCACGCCGTTCTTGTCGACCACGAACATGCGCGCCATCAGCGACTGGAGATCCTTGGCCTGCATGCCCTTGAGGAGCTTGCTGCCGAGATCGACATAACCGTCATAGAGGGCGGTGACGACCACGTCGCCAACCTGCTGGCGATAGAAGCCGGGCACCTGCTCCTTGACCTGCGCGGGCGCGGCCGTGGCGGCAAGACTGGCAAACATCAAGCCGGCCAGCGCGGCGCGAACCAGCCGGCGGGTGGCCTGGGGGGCAAAGGCGAGGGATTTCATCGGGGACAGATCCTTCCTGGATGGGAGTGAAAGCGAATAGGGCAGCAGGTTGCCGGGGGCCCATTCTAATGATCTGTCGGAAAATGCGCGCTGAGGGTCACGCAGGAGGGGGGTGGCCGGAAGGCGCCCCAAAGCAAAAAGCCGCAATCCCGTGAAGGACTGCGGCTTTTCTAATAGATGGTGGCGAATCAGGGATTCGAACCCCGGACCTGCGGATTATGATTCCGTCGCTCTAACCGACTGAGCTAATTCGCCAACGAAGACCGCAATTATACCCACGGATTGGAGCCTGTCAACACCCTCGTGACAGTTTTATGCAAGCTTCCGCAGGCTGCCCAAAAAAATGGCAGATCCGAAGATCTGCCTGAGAAGGAGCGACCGGCCGTGTACTAGCTTTGCGGTGCCGGTCTATCCTGAGCGCGGTTGCGCAGCGCTGGCCTGAATCTGAATCTGGCTCAGTCGTTGGCGTAGATATCCACGTCCTTGGTTTCGCGGACGAACAGCGCGCCGATCACGAAGGTCATGGCGGCGATGATGATCGGGTACCAGAGGCCGTAGTAGATATTGCCGTTCTGGGCCACCAACGCGAACGAGATGGTGGGCAGCAGGCCGCCGAACCAGCCGTTGCCGATGTGATACGGCAGCGACATCGACGAGTAGCGGATCCGCGTCGGGAACATCTCCACCAGCATCGCCGCGATCGGGCCGTACACCATCGTCACGTAGATCACCAGGATGACCAGGATCACCAGCACCATGATCGTGTTCATCTGGGCCGGGTCGGCCTTGGTCGGATAGCCGTGGGAGGCCATCGAGCCGGACACTTCCTTCTTGAACGCGGCGATCTTCCCCTTGCTCTCGTCGTCGAACGCGCCCTTCACGACCGTGGCGTCGAACGCCTTGATCTCCTTGTCGCCGATCTTCACCGAGGCAGGCGTGCCGGCCGGGGCGTCGATCACTTCATAGCTGGCCGATGCCTGGGCCAGCGTGCGCTTGACGATGTCGCACGAGCTGCGGAAGTCGATTTCGCGGGCGATCGGGCTGCCCTGGAACGAGCAGGTCTTCGGGTCGGCCGTGACCACGATCTGCGCGGTCTGCTGGGCACGCTCCAGCGCCGGGTTGGCGTAGTGCGTGAGCGCCTTGAACAGCGGGAAGTAGGTCAGCACGGCGATGGCGCAGCCGATCATGATGATCCACTTGCGGCCGATCTTGTCAGACAGCGAGCCGAAGAAGATGAAGAACGGCGTGCCGATCACCAGTGCGCCGGCGATCAGCAGGTTGGCCGTCTTGGCGTCCACCTTCAGCACCTGCGTGAGGAAGAACAGCGAGTAGAACTGGCCCGTGTACCAGACCACGGCCTGGCCGGCGGTCAGGCCCAGCAGCGCCAGGATCACGATCTTCATGTTGCGCCACTGGCCGAATGCCTCGGTCAGCGGAGCCTTGGAGGTCTTGCCCTCGGCCTTCATCTTCTGGAACGCCGGCGATTCGCTCATCGACAGGCGGATGTAGACCGACATGCCGAGCAGCAGGATCGAGAGCAGGAACGGGATACGCCAGCCCCAGACGTCGAAGTTCGGGCCGGTCAGCTCGCGCGTCAGCAGGATCACGATCAGCGACAGGAACAGGCCCATCGTCGCGGTGGTCTGGATCCAGGCCGTGTACGCGCCGCGCTTGCCGTGCGGGGCGTGCTCCGCCACGTACGTAGCCGCGCCGCCGTACTCGCCGCCGAGCGCCAGGCCCTGCAGCATGCGCAGCGCGATCAGGATGATCGGGGCCGCCCAGCCGATGGTGGCGTAGCCGGGCAGCAGGCCCACCAGGAAGGTGGACAGGCCCATGATCAGGATGGTGACCAGGAACGTGTACTTGCGGCCGATCATGTCGCCCAGGCGGCCGAACACCAGGGCGCCGAACGGGCGCACCAGGAAGCCCGCCGCGAAGGCCAGCAGCGCGAAGATGAACGCCGAGGTCGGGTCCAGGCCCGCGAAGAACTGCTTGGCGATGACCGCCGCCAGCGAACCGTACAGGTAGAAGTCGTACCACTCGAATACCGTGCCGAGCGAAGAGGCCAGGATGACCTTCCTCTCTTCGCGCGTCATCGGCGTGTTTTGTGCACCGCCCCCCGGCACTGCCACGTTTTGCGCGTTTGCCATTATTGTCTCCTCCGTCTCATCGAAAGGTTCCCCGTTGTCAGCGGCCACGCGTGTGCGGACCGCTGCATCGAAGTTGAAGAGGATTGTGGGAGGTGAAACTTACTGCGTTCTGACAGAAATGACGGGAATGGCGCCTAAATCGTCGGGGTATACGCTAGCGGGGGGGACTTCCCCCGGGGCGCCCGGGTTGCTGCGCTGCGGTTGGGCGCGGCACCGGGCGGGCCACGCGGTACGGCGGGGCGGGAATCTTGCTATGCAGCATCGGCCCCGGCAGGGGCTTGCGGGGGAGGTGGGGCGACGTGCGGGACGGCTTCGCCCCCGGCCGGCGGGGCAGGGTGGCCGTCAGGTTCGAACTCGTGGTCGGCGCGGTTCATGCGCCAGGCGTAGAGCGCGGCCATCGCCACGTAGACGATCAGCGCCCCCTGGGCGCCCACCCAGAACGAGAAGGGCCAGCCGAAGAAGTCGAAGCGCAGCTCTCGCGCGTACCAGCTCACCACGAACGACACCACGAACCACACTACCAGCAGCGCGCCGATCCAGCGCCGGTTGTGGCGCCACGCGCGGCGCTCCTGCGGCGACATGCGGTCGCGCGGGGGCTTTCTCATGCCGGCTCCCCGGTGCCGGTGCCGCTCTGGGCGCGGCGCAGCGTCACGCGCAGCCGCGTGCCGGCCAGCCGGGGCGACGGCTGGTAAACGTGATCGTCGATGGCCACCTCGCCGCCATGTTGCTGCACGATCTCGCGCACGATGGCGAGGCCCAGCCCACTGCCCTCGGTATTGGTGCCGAGCACGCGGTAGAAGCGCTCCATCACCCGTTCGCGCTCGGACGGGGCGATACCCGGCCCGGTGTCCTCCACATCGAGATAGGCGAACGGCTCGAACGGATCGGCCGCCACGCGCACGGTGGCATGGCCGCCGGACGGCGTGTAGCGGATCGCGTTGTCCAGCAGGTTGTTGAGCATCTCGGTCAGCATCAGGCGGTTGCCGGTGATGGTCACCGGGTGGTCGTCGGCTTCCAGCCCCAGGTCGATGCGGCGCGCCCACGCCTGCGGCAGCCAGTCCTTGACCACCTCACGCGCCAGCGCGGTGAGGTCCAGCGGCGCCATGCCGCCCGCGCCGGCCAGGTTCTCCATGCGCGCCAGCGAAAGCAGCTGCGTCACCAGGTGCGCGGTGCGTTCGGAACTGCCGGCGATCTGCGCCAGCGAGCGGCGCAATTCCTCGGGCGACTGCTCGCGCTGCGCCAGCTCGGCCTGCATGCGCAGCCCGGCCAGCGGCGTCTTCATCTGATGCGCGGCATCGGCGATAAAGCGCTTCTGCGTCTGCACGGACTGGTCCAGTCGCGCCAGCAGGTCATTGAACGATGCCACCAGCGGCGTGATCTCCTGCGGCGCGGCGGTCTCGTCGATGGGGCTCGTATCGCCGGGGTTGCGCGCCCGGATGCGCTGCTGGATCGCGGTCAGCGGCGCCAGCCCGCGCGTGAGGCCGAACCAGACCAGCACCACGGCCAGCGGCAGGATCACGAACTGCGGCAGGATCACGCCCTTGATGATTTCGTTGGCCAGCCGCGCGCGCTTGTCGAGCGTCTCGGCCACCTGCACCAGCACCGGCTGGGAGCCGGCGCTTTTCAGGTCGACATAGGTATAGGCCACACGTACGTCGTTGCCGGCCACGCGGTCGTCGCGCAGGGACACCAGCCCGGCATGGCCCTGGTCTTCCTCGGACGGCAGCGGCAGGTCGTGGTCGCCGGCCACGTACTCGCCGCGCTTGCCCACCACCTGGTAATAGATATTGTCGGTTTCGTCGGCCCGCAGAATCTCGCGCGCGGAGAGCGGCAGCTGCAGCGTCACGCGGCCGTTCACCTCGCGCACCTGCTGGGACAGCACGATGGCGCTGGCCTCCAGCGCGCGGTCGAACGGACCGTTGGCGATGGATTTGGCGACGAGGTAGGTGACCGCGATGCTCATCGGCCAGAGCAGCAGCAGCGGGGCGAGCATCCAGTCGAGGATCTCGCCGAACAGCGAGCGCGGGGAGGGATGGGCGGACGATTCTTCCAGGTGCGGCAGGGCGTCGGCCAGCGCGGCGTCCTCCGCCGCGGCGTCGGCCAGGGTCGGCAGGGGCGGCGGCGAGTTGGGCAGGGGGGGCAGGGCCGGCGGGCGGCCCCAGCGCAGTCTCAGCAGGCGCATGCCGCCCCCGGATCAGCCATGCGCCGCCATCACCGGCTGGAACTTCTCCAGGCAGTAACCCAGGCCGCGCACCGTGGCGATGCGGATGCCACCCACTTCGATCTTCTTGCGCAGCCGGTGCACATAGACCTCGATGGCGTTGTTGCTGACTTCCTCGCCCCACTCGCAGAGGTGGTCCACCAGTTGTTCCTTGGAAACCAGCCGCCCGCTGCGCGTGAGCAGGATCTCCAGCAGGCCGATCTCGCGTGCGGACAGGTCCAGCATCTGCTCGTTCAGGTAGGCGATGCGGCCGACCTGGTCGAAGGCCAGCGGCCCGTGGCGCATCAGCGTGGCGCCGCCGCCCGCGCCGCGCCGGACCAGCGCGCGCACGCGCGCCTCCAGCTCGGACAGCGCAAAGGGCTTGGCCATGTAGTCGTCGGCGCCCAGGTCCAGGCCCTTGACCCGCTCATCCACGCCATCGGCGGCGGTCAGGATCAGCACCGGCAGCATCGCGCCGCGCGTGCGCAGGCGCTTGAGCACCTCCAGGCCGGGCATGCGGGGCAGGCCGAGGTCCAGGATCAGCAGGTCGAAATGCTGGGTCGACAGGGCCGAATCGGCTTCCACGCCGTTGGCGACGTGGTCGACGGCGTAGCCGGAATGCCGCAGCGAGCGCGTGAGCCCGTCCGCCAGCACGTCGTCATCTTCCGCAATCAGAATGCGCATGGTTGTCTCCACCCTGTTGCCAGCATCGCACGCCACGCGGTTGCGGAACCGGTGGGGCTTGCCAAGCATACTGTTTTTTTATACAGTACCCGACATTCCGCAGGCTGCCTTGTGGGCAGCCGGGTCGGGTCGCACGCCAGATCACTTTTCAGGCCGATTTCCGTCGGAAATCGCTTAAAAATCAGGCGTCGCGCCGCATGCGGCCTATTTATACACCATTGACTGAAGGACGACCATGGACGACAAGAAGGCCGGCGCCGGCGTGAGCGCTGAGAAGCAGAAGGCGCTTGCCGCCGCGCTCTCCCAGATCGAGAAGCAGTTCGGCAAGGGCTCGATCATGCGTCTGGGCGATGGCGAGATCGAAAAGGACATCGAAGTGGTGTCGACCGGCTCGCTGGGGCTCGATATCGCGCTGGGCGTCGGCGGCTTGCCGCGCGGCCGCGTGGTGGAGATCTATGGTCCGGAATCGTCGGGCAAGACCACGCTGACGCTACAGGTGGTGGCCGAGATGCAGAAGCTGGGCGGCACCTGCGCCTTTATCGACGCGGAACACGCGCTGGACGTGAACTACGCCGGCAAGCTGGGCGTGAACGTGGGTGAACTGCTGATCTCCCAGCCGGACACCGGCGAGCAGGCCCTGGAAATTACCGACGCCCTGGTGCGCTCGGGCTCGATCGACCTGATCGTGATCGACTCGGTGGCCGCACTGGTGCCGAAGGCCGAAATCGAGGGCGAAATGGGCGATTCGCTGCCCGGCCTGCAGGCCCGCCTGATGAGCCAGGCGCTGCGCAAGCTGACCGGCACGATCAAGCGCACCAACTGCCTGGTGATCTTCATCAACCAGATTCGCATGAAGATCGGTGTGATGTTTGGTTCACCTGAAACGACCACCGGCGGCAATGCGCTGAAGTTCTACGCCTCGGTGCGCCTGGACATCCGCCGCATCGGCTCGATCAAGAAGGGCGACGACGTCATCGGCAACGAGACCAAGGTCAAGGTGGTGAAGAACAAGGTGTCGCCGCCGTTCCGCGAGGCATTCTTCGACATCCTCTACGGCCAGGGCATTTCCCGTCAGGGCGAGATCATCGACCTCGGCGTGGATGCCAAGATCGTCGAGAAGTCGGGCGCGTGGTACAGCTACAACGGCGAAAAGATCGGCCAGGGCAAGGACAACGCGCGCGAATACCTGCGCGAGAACCCTGACATCGCCGCTGAGATCGAGAACAAGGTCCGTGCGGCGCTGGGCGTGGTGGCGATGAACGCCGCTGTCGTCAGCGCGCCGGCCGAAATCGAAGGCTGAGGCGGAGCTTTCTCCGCCCCTCGGAAGCCGTCGCAGATCGTGCGGCGGCTTTTTTTATTGGTACTGCACTGTCGATGACCCCCTGATGGCTGGCTCCCGCCCCCCGCTCTCGCTGAAGGCCCGCGCCGTCGGCTACCTGTCGCGCCGCGAGCACAGCCGCGCCGAACTGCGGCGCAAGCTGGCGCCGCACGCCGAGACGCCCGAGGAGGTGGACACCCTGCTGGACGCCCTCGAGCGCGAGAACTGGCTCTCCAACGACCGCTTCGTCGATAGCCTGGTCCATCGCCGCGCCAGCCGCTATGGCGCCGCCCGGGTGATGCAGGAGGCCAAGACCCATCAGCTCGGCAATGAACAACTGCATGACCTCCAGGACCGCCTGCGGGAAACCGAGGTCGAGCGGGCCCGGGAAGTCTGGCGCAAGCGCTTCGGCACCGCCCCGGATTCTCCGGAGGCCAAGGCCAAGCAGATCCGCTTCATGGTCGCGCGCGGCTTCTCGCGCGCCGTGGTCGGCAAGATCATCCGCGGCGCGGAAGATGACGAGTGAGATGGCAACGAGGTGTCGATTGCGCCACGTAGACCGCTGTATACCTGCGTGCGCAACAGGGATTTTGTGATCCGGCGTCCAATGTTGCGGCGCCGCACCACCGACCGTGCCGCCGGATACGATGGCCGCCCGCCAGCCCTTGTCGCGCCGTGGTTCGGCGTTGTCACCGGCGCAACAATTCGCCCCCGACATTCCGTATCGCAGGATGTTCCCGGTCAAAGCGGCGCGGCATGTTAAACTCTCCCGGTTTTCCGGCCTTGGCGGCCGTGCGGCTGTCGGCCGTCCCGCCCCGGCCGTGACGTTTGCCCCCGGTCACACCTCAACATCCCGCGTCAGCCCCAGCTGTCATGCCACTTTCCCCGCCTGCCAACCGCACCTTGCGTCATCGCCGTGCCATCACGGCGGAAGCGTATGCGCGGGAAGACGGTCTGTGGGACATCGAGGCCCGCCTTACCGACACCAAGCCACGTGACATCGAACTCGCCGGCGGCGGCATTCGCCCCATCGGCCAGCCGCTGCACGACCTCTGGCTGCGCGTGACGATCGACCTCCGCATGAACGTGGTGGATGCTGAAGCCTGCTCCGACTGGGTGCCGTATCCGACGCATTGCGACACGATCGGCCCGGCCTACCGGAAGCTGATCGGCCTGAACCTGACAAAGGGCTTCCGCAAGGCGGTGCGCGAGCGGCTGTCCGGCGTGGCCGGCTGCACCCACCTGACGGAGCTGGCCGGCGTGTTGCCGACCGCCGCCATCCAGGCGTTTGCCGGCGATGTCTTCAATGTGCGCGACGGCGCCACCGTCAACGATCCGAATCCCGAACCGCCTTACCAGCTCCATGGATGCCACGCGCTCCATTTCGAGGGCGAGGTGGTTCGCCAGTTTTACCCGCGCTGGTATGGCTACCAGCCGGCACCGAAGGCCGGCGCTGCGGCGTCATCGTCCCAGACCGCGTCACGCGTCGATGCTCCGGCATCGGGCGACGACACCCTGGCCCACCGGCCCAACGGAACCTCGGGCTGACCGTCACGGTCCGCCCACAGGAACAGCGAGAGACGAATCGTCTCCCCCATTTTTCCCATCCCTTTACGCCTACCCGAAAGGAAACACGCATGAATATCCATGAGTATCAAGGCAAGGAAATCCTGCGCAAATACAATGTGCCGGTTCCGCGCGGCATCCCGGCTTTCTCGGTTGAAGAAGCCCTGAAGGCGGCTGAGCAGCTCGGCGGTCCGGTGTGGGTCGTCAAGGCACAGATCCACGCAGGCGGCCGCGGCAAGGGCGGCGGCGTGAAGGTGGCCAAGAGCATCGAGGACGTCAAGACCTACGCCACCAACATTCTGGGCATGCAACTGGTGACGCACCAGACCGGTCCGGAAGGCAAGAAGGTCAACCGCCTGCTGGTCGAAGAAGGCGCTGACATCAAGAAGGAACTGTACGTGTCGCTGGTGGTGGACCGTGTCTCGCAAAAGGTGGCCCTGATGGCCTCCAGCGAAGGCGGCATGGACATCGAGGAAGTGGCTGCGCACAGCCCGGAAAAGATCCACACGCTGATCGTGGACCCGGCCGTGGGCCTGCAGGACGCCGAAGCCGACGACATCGCCCGCAAGATCGGCGTGCCGGACGCCAGCGTGCCGCAAGCGCGCCAGGCACTGCAAGGCCTGTACAAGGCGTTCTGGGAAACCGACGCTTCGCTGGCCGAAATCAACCCGCTGATCCTGACCGGCGACGGCAAGGTGATCGCCCTGGACGCGAAGTTCAACTTCGACTCCAACGCGATGTTCCGTCACCCGGAAATCGTGGCCTACCGTGACCTGGACGAAGAAGACGCCAACGAAATCGAGGCCTCGAAGTTCGACCTGGCCTACATCTCGCTGGACGGCAACATCGGCTGCCTGGTGAACGGCGCCGGCCTGGCCATGGCCACCATGGACACCATCAAGCTGTTCGGCGGCGAGCCGGCCAACTTCCTGGACGTGGGCGGCGGTGCCACCACCGAGAAGGTGACCGAAGCCTTCAAGCTGATGCTGAGCAACCCGAACGTGGAGGCCATCCTGGTCAACATCTTCGGCGGCATCATGCGCTGCGACGTGATCGCCGAAGGCGTGATCTCGGCTTCGAAGGCCGTGCAGCTGGGCGTGCCGCTGGTCGTCCGCATGAAGGGCACCAACGAAGACCTGGGCAAGAAGATGCTGGCCGAGTCGGGCCTGCCGATCATCTCGGCGGACACGATGGAAGAAGCCGCCCAGAAGGTTGTGGCCGCTGCCGCTGGCAAGTAAGCCGAAGCCGATACGCCAACAAATGCAAGCGCGCGGTGCGCAGGCCCTGCCCGCGCCGCGCGACGCCAAGCAAAGGATTACAGCATGTCGATTCTGATTAACAAAGATACCAAGGTCATCACCCAGGGGATTACCGGCAAGACCGGCCAGTTCCACACCCGTGGCTGCCGCGACTACGCGAACGGCAAGAACGCCTATGTGGCGGGCGTGAACCCGAAGAAGGCCGGTGAGGACTTCGAGGGCATTCCCATCTACGCGAGCGTGAAGGACGCCAAGCAGGCGACCGGCGCGACCGTGTCGGTGATCTACGTGCCGCCCGCCGGCGCTGCCGCCGCCATCTGGGAAGCCGTTGACGCCGATCTGGACCTCGTGGTCTGCATCACCGAAGGCATTCCCGTCCGCGACATGATGGAAGTCAAGGACAAGATGCGTAAGCAGAACAAGAAGACCCTGCTGCTGGGTCCGAACTGCCCGGGCCTGATCACGCCGGACGAGATCAAGATCGGCATCATGCCGGGTCACATCCACCGCAAGGGCCGCATCGGCGTGGTGTCGCGCTCGGGCACGCTGACGTACGAAGCCGTGGGCCAGCTGACCGCGCTGGGCCTGGGCCAGTCGTCGGCCGTGGGCATTGGTGGCGACCCCATCAACGGCCTGAAGCACATCGACGTGATGAAGATGTTCAACGACGATCCCGACACGGACGCCGTGGTCATGATCGGTGAGATCGGCGGCCCGGACGAGGCCAACGCCGCGCACTGGATCAAGGACAACATGAAGAAGCCGGTGGTTGGCTTCATCGCCGGTGTGACGGCGCCCCCGGGCAAGCGCATGGGCCACGCCGGCGCGCTGATCTCGGGTGGTGCGGACACCGCCCAGGCCAAGCTGGAAATCATGGAAGCCTGCGGTATCACGGTGACCAAGAACCCGTCGGAGATGGCCCGCCTGCTGAAGGCGATGCTGTAAATCATGCGTCACTTCCCGCGCCATGGCGTGCCGATTCGGGCGCCTGACGTGTGGTGATTGCATCGCATTGCCCCCGCTCGCCCGGGGGCAATGTCATTCTGGCGAGACGCTGACCTAGGGTATTTCCCGAGCCGCCTGCCGGAAGGTTGAAACCGAATCGTAAGGTTCGTGCGATACATCTCCATGTCTGTAAGTTCAGACATCCAAAAGTTCGCAGTGGCGCCGCCTGCCGGGCGGTCGGCGAACGTGGAATAAACCTAGAAATACGAGGAGTCTTGCCGTGGAATTGTTGTCGAGCAGCGCATTCTGGATTGCGCTGGGATCCATCATCCTGACCAATATCGTGCTGTCCGGCGACAACGCCGTGGTGATCGCGCTCGCCTCGCGCAATCTGCCGCCGGCCCAGCAAAAGAAAGCCATTTTCTGGGGCAGCGCCGCCGCCATCATCATGCGCGTGGTGCTGACCGTGGCCGCCGTGAAGCTGCTGACGCTGCCGTACCTGAAGATCGTCGGCGCCATCCTGCTGGTCTACATCGGCGTGCAACTGCTGACCGGTGATGACGGCGAGGAAGGCCACGACGCCAAGGACAACATCTGGCAAGCCATCCGCACCATCCTGATTGCCGACCTGGTGATGTCGCTGGACAACGTGGTGGCCGTGGCCGCCGCCGCCCAGAAGGGCCCCGAAGGCAGCCAGCTGATGCTGCTGGTGCTGGGCCTGGGCCTGTCGATTCCGCTGATTGTGTTCGGCAGCACCATCCTGCTGAAGGTGATGGAGCGCTTCCCGCTCATCATCGTGCTGGGCGCCGCGCTGCTGGGCTACCTGGCCGGCGAGATGCTGGTGAGCGACCCCGTGGATGCAGAGTGGTTCCAGGTGCATGTGCCGCACGCCCATCTGGTGTTTGGCTTGGTCGGGGCCGTGCTGGTGGTGCTGGTGGGCAAGCTGCTCAAGCGCCGGAGCGCGCAGGTGGCCTGACCCCCTGACTCGTAGTCTCGTATTGCCTGAAACGGGCGGCCGATCTGGCCGCCCGTTTTTCTTTGGTGGCGCCGCTACAACAGGGCGCTGTGGGCGCCCGCGCCACGAATTCCTGTGGATTTCCAAGCAATTCCCACAAGCCTGTGGGAATTGTCGGAGATCAATCGGAGTAGGGGGCTGACCTCCCGATCATGGGTGCCGTGCCGGTGCGCAATGCCGCGCGGCACGGACATCAACCATCACCATGAAAAGGGTCAATATGCAACGCAAGCCTTCCGCACGCCGCCATCGCGGCTTCACGCTGATCGAACTGATGATCGTGGTGGCGATCATCGGCATCCTCGCCGGGGTCGCCATTCCGCAGTACCAGGACTACGTGGCGCGCTCGCAGTTCGCCGAGGGACTGAGCCTGGCGTCGGGGCAAAAGCCGGCGGTGATCGAAACGTTCTCGTACGGCGGCACCTGCCCCAGCAACGCCAGCGGGGCGGCGGATGGGATCCCGCTGGCGACCAGCATTGCCGGGACGTACATCAAGAGCGTGGTCACGGGCGGCACGCCCACGGCAGCGGGCGGCTGCACCATCGTCGCCAACTTCAAGGACGCCGGCATCGCCAAGGGGCTGGTCGGCAAGTCCTTGACGCTGCGCATGACCGGCGCGGACCAGGGTGCCGTGGCGTGGCAGTGCGAATCGGGTGCTGAACGGAAGTACCTGCCCAAGGCGTGCAGCCACGTGGCGGCGGCTGCGGCGCCGGCCTGATCTGTTGTCTGACTCGCGGCTGGCCGGGGATCGGATCGCTCCCATCCTTGGTCGGCATCGAAAAAATCGGACTGAAACGCGCCATTCCTGGTGCATTTCCATCAGAGTGAATCAACGTCCGGCGGCTTGCGCGCGATCAAATTTGTAGCGCGCAGCCCGCCACAGCATACGACCCCAGTCATCGCGTCGATGACGACAACCAAAAAGGGGGTCCTATGCAACACACCAACACTTGTCCACAGCGGTCTGGCCGTCTTGTGCGCCGGACCGTGCGCGCCGGCTTCACACTGATCGAACTGATGATCGTGGTGGCGATCATCGGCATTCTGGCCAGCCTTGCCATTCCGCAGTACCGCGACTACGTGGCGCGGGCCCAGTTCGCCGAGGCGCTGACGCTGGCATCGGGCCTGAAGACGTCGCTGGTGGAGGCCTACGTCAGCTCCGGGTCGTGCCCGGACAACAAGACGGCCAATAACTCCGGCCTGCCGCTGAGTTCGACCATCAATGGCCGGTATGTGGCATCGGTGGAAACCAAGGCCAATGGCGTGGTGGGCGACTCTGGCGGTTGCGTGATCACGGCCCGTTTCCGGAGTGACGTCTCGCAGGCGCTGGCCGGCAAGCATGTGGAACTTGAGCTGAAGGGCTCCGAAGGCTCGTTCACGTGGGATTGCTTCTCCAACGTGGACCACAAGCTGATGCCGAAGTCCTGCAGCGTGAGGGCGAGTTCGACAGCGGCCTGAGGCGGTGCGCCATGGACCGCCGCAAGCGCCATGCACGGCAGGCGGGGTTTTCGCTCATCGAGCTGATGATCGTGGTGGCGATCATCGGCATCCTGGCCAGCCTCGCCATGCCGCAGTACCGTGCCTACGTGGCGCGGGCCCAGTTTGCCGAGGGCATGTTCCTGCTGGGTGGTTTGAAGGTCTCGGTGCTGGAGACCTATGTCCTGTCCTCGCAGTGTCCGGACAACAGGGGGCAGAACAGCTTCGGCCTGCCGCCGGCCGCAACCATCAACGGACGGTACGTGGAGCGCGTGGTGGCCCATTCCATGGGCCAGGTGTCAGACGGTGGGGGGTGCTTTCTCCGGGCGTACTTCCGGGAGGATGCGTCGCCGCTGCTCCGGGGCAAGTTCGTGGAGCTGGAGTTGAGTGGGACGGGCACACCTTCCAACGGCGGGTCTGGCGGCGGCGCGGCGTCTTGGGACTGTTATTCGAACACGCGGGAGAATGTGCGGCCGAAGGCCTGTCGGTATCGCTGGGGCTATACGCCTGAGGCTTGATCCGCCGGTCCCGGTTGAAGTGCCAAACTTTGGCAGTCCTGTAGACACAAAATGTGACAAATTTTGTTGATTGGCCATCCCTTGAGATCGTAGATTGGCCAAATTTTGTCACGCCCTCACGAGATTATCGGCATTTGCTGGCTTGGCACGCTCCCTGCTTTAGGGGTAATGCATCACATGCAAGCAGATGTTTCTTTCTGTAACGAAAATCTCATCGAGGGGTCAATCCTTATGCAACGGGTACAACAAATCAAAAAACTGGGTCGCCAAGCCCAGAAGGGTTTCACGCTGATCGAACTGATGATCGTGGTTGCGATCATCGGTATCCTGGCTGCTATCGCGATTCCGCAGTATCAGGATTACACGGCGCGTACGCAGGTGGCACGTGCAGTCAGCGAAATGGGCGCGTACAAGACGGCATTTGAAGATCGTCTGAGCAACGGCGCCGCGGTTGCCGCCTTGGCCGATATTGGCTTTGTTCAGTCGAATCTGTATGCCGATCCGAATGTGCCCGCTAACGTGAACACCGGCGCATTTGTCTGGTCGTCGACGCTGACCACGGACGCAGGCACCAACAAGAATGCTAGCCCTTCCGTGGCAGGTGCCACCATCAACTGGCAGCGCCAAGATACTGGTACGTGGCGCTGCTTCGTTACAGCTAGCAACAACGCTGGTTGGAAAGCCAGCTACGCTCCTTCGGGTTGCCCGATTGGCCAGGCGATTTAATATCAAGCCATCAGCGAGCCTTTCCCTCGCCTGATGTCTGAAGCTTGAAAAAGCGCCTTCGGGCGCTTTTTCTTTTCCTGCTTCCCCAAGCCGCCAAGCTATCATGGCGCCTTTCCTTCCCCTCGCGCCCGCATGCCGCCATCCAGGGCTTTGCTTCCGGGGTCGGCGATCATCGCCGCCTTTACCCTCCCGCTGCTGGTTTCGAAGCACACGCTTCCGCTCGCCACCTTCTACGGCGAATGGATGGCCGGCGTGCTCGGCGTCGCGCTGGTCTGTCTGCTGGCCTTCCGGCGTTCGGCCGACACCCCCCAAGTTCCCTGGATCGTCCTGCTGCCGCTCTGGCTGATTCTGACGACGCTCGTCCAGTCTGCCGCCGGCATGGCCGATATCACGGGCAGCCGCTTCACCACCCAGATCGTCCTCGCCCTCGGCGCCGCCATGATGGTCGCCGCGTGGCGCCTCGGGCAGCGGTTTTCGACCGAGGAGCGCGCCGAGATTGTCGATGCCATCGCCATCACCTTCCTCGCTGCCGGGCTGCTCGGCACGCTGGCGCAGTGGATCCAGGTCTTCCATATGGAAGGCCAGATGTTCGGCCTTGTTTCGGAATATTTCTACGACACCAACCGCCGGCTGTGGGGCAACCTGAACCAGCCCAACCATCAGGCGACGATCCACGGCTTTGGCCTCGTTGCCGCGATCTGGCTGGCACGGCGGGCGCGGCTCGGGTTTGCGGCGTGGCTGGCCGCCGTGCTGCTGCTCGAGTCGGGCATCGCGCTGACCGGCTCGCGCACCGGTCTTGTCCACGTTGGGCTGGCCGCCATCTACGCCCTGATCGCCGCCGCCATGGTGCGCGGCGCCCGGCGCGGGCCGAATCCGATGGCGCGCCCGCCCGGTTTGGTGCTCGCTGCCGTGCTGTTGATCGTCGGCATCGTGGTCCTGCAACCGGTCATCAAGAGCGCCGGGCAGGCATTCGATTGGCGATTGTTCGATACCGTCGCGCAACTGAAGGCCGGCGATCAGGTCTCGGCACGCGGCGCGCTGTGGGCGCATGCCATCGCCATGTTCCGATCGCATCCGCTGCTCGGCGTGGGTTACGGGGAGTTCGGCTGGGCGCAGTTCCAGCAGATGTCGCAACTGCGCGTGACGGCCGAGATGTCCCTGCACGCCCACAACGCCGTGCTCGATCTGCTGGCGAAGACCGGTTTGATGGGGACGGCGGGCGTCGGGGTGCTGCTGCTGGCGTGGCTGTGGCGCGTGGTGCGAAGTCGGCTGTGGCGCGCGACGTCGACGGAGCGGCCGCAGACCGTGGTGATCCTGCTCTGGCTGGCGATGGTCGGCGCGCATTCGATGCTCGAATACCCGCTCCATTACCTCTACTTCTTCCTGCCGTTCTGCTTCCTGCTGGGATGGCTGGAGCCGTCCGGCTTCGGCAAACTGCGCGTCCCCAAGCTGGTGGCGATGGGCATCGGCATCGCCTTCGTCGCGCTCTCGGCCATCATCCTGACCACGCTCTGGCAGGACTACCGTCGCGTGGAGGCGCGCGAGTATGCGAGCGATGAACGGCGCGATGGCCTGCCGATGCCGCGCCACTGGTTCCGCCAGCACGCCGCCTCGGAAGCCGTCGAGCGGACTGTCATCACCGCCCAGAATGCCGTCGACTTGCTACCCGGGCACCTCGATGCGCTGCACCTGCTGCCCACCCCGAACCTGATCGGCCGCGCCGCGTGGCTGCTGGCGCTGACCGGCCAGCCAGAGCGCGCGCGCCTATGGATGGATCGCCTGCGCTATTACTATCAGGGCGACGAAGCCGCACAGTTCAACACGCTGGACAAGGCTTGCGAGGAAATGGACGACGCGCACCGTCCGCGCGACTTCTGCGCCTGGGTGCGCGTACGCGCCCGGCAGGGCCACGGCTGAGCCGAAGCCCAGCCAAGGCGAAGCCGTCAGCGGACGTAGCCCGGCGGCGGAGGCGGGGGATAGTAGGGCTGGTAGTTCGACGGCGGCGCCGCGTAGCTGGTGGCGCGCGGCGTGGACACCATCTGCCCGTAGACCGGCACGCGGTTGCCGCTGGCGTACATGCACTGGACGTAGGCGGCGTCGTACTGCCGCTGCGAGCCATATCCCGCGTTATACGAGTTCCCGGCCCCCACGGCGGCGCCCGTGAGCAGGCCCACGCCGGCGCCGATGGCCGCGCCCGAACCGCCGTCGAAGGCCGCCCCGGCCGCTGCGCCGAGTGCCGTGCCGATGGCCGCGCTGCCCACGGCGGCCGTGTTCGATGCCTGCTGGGCGCTTACGCCGCCCACCTGACCGAATGCGAACTGGCGGCAGTTGTAGTCATCCCCACGGAATTGGTCGAAGGTCTTGCCGGTGCCCGGCAGCGCCATCACGCTCGGGCCGGACGGCATGACCGCGCAGGCGCCAAGGCCCAGCGTGCCCGCCAGCAACAGGGGAAGGATGCGCGGATTCATGACGTCGCTCCCGGAACACGGCCCTGCGGCGTGGTGGACGAAGACGGCGTCGGCGGCACCCGCTGCCAGCCGGTGGGACACTCGCGGACGTACGGGTAGAAGCCCTCGGGCGAATCGCAGTGGTACCACCAGGCGTTGGGCGAGTCATTCGGCGCGCCGCTGGCCGATGGCGCGGGCACTGGATTGCCATCCGCGCCCTGTTCGATGTACTGCGGCGGACTCGGCGCCGGCACCGCGACGACGGCGGGCGGATAGTAGCCGGGCCCGTAGTAGGGGCCATAGGCATAGGGTCCCCAACCGGGCCCCCAGCCTGGACCCCAGCCTGGACCCCAGCCGGGTCCCCATCCTCCCCAGCCCGGTCCCACGTAGACGCCCACGCCGACGCGCGCGCGCCCCCCGTGGTAGTGGCCGCCGGCCATGGCCGACGTGCTGACAGCGGCCGAGGCCACCGCCGCGAAAGCCAGGGCGATCTGGCAAAGCTTGCGCCCGTTCATGATGTGTACCCCTACCCAATGTGCTGCATGCGTGCCGGCGACATCCCGAAAGCGGCGTTTCCGGCGTTGTGACCTGTTACCTAACCCTCAACGCTCGACCCGCCCGATCCGTGGACGGGCGGCGCCGGGCCTTGCTGGTAATTCAATACCAATTTTCCGGAAGTGGCGCCGGCGCGGGGGGCTTGGAAATGCGGCGTTACCTTTATTACGGGCGGGACAACGGGGGACAACGGGAGACACGGGGCGACAAATCAGCCCGCCACCCAATCCCCCGACTTCCCGCCATGCTTTTCCAGCAGCTTCACGTTGCCCATCACCATCCCCCGGTCCACCGCCTTGCACATGTCGTAGATGGTCAGCAGGGCCACCTGCACGCCGGTCAGCGCCTCCATCTCCACCCCGGTCTGGCCGTGGGTTTCGGTGCGTACCACGCAGGCGATCGTGGAACTCGGTTCGTCCAGCGCGAAATCGACCGCCACCTTGGTCAGGCCGATGGGATGGCAGAGGGGGATCAGGTCGGAGGTGCGCTTGGTCGCCATGATCGCGGCCACCCGGGCGATGCCGAGCACGTCGCCCTTCTTGGCGGTGCCGTCGCGCACCAGCGCGAAGGTATCCGGCTGCATGGTGATGGTGCCGGTGGCCACCGCCACGCGATGGGTGCTGGCCTTGTTGCCGACATCGACCATATGGGCTTGTCCGGCGGCGTCGAAGTGGGTGAGTTGGCTCATGGCGTCAGAATTCGAGGGATGAAATAGCGCCCGTCGCAATCCGGAGAAACAACGCGGGGCAAGGGGTCTGCCGGATTGGGAACGCGCGGCGGAGGCCGCTATCATAGCAATATGCCCAAGACCTCCTGGCGCCGCCGCCTGCCCGCTCCGGCGCGCGCCGCCGACACCGCTCCCGCTGCTTTGGCCGCCCCCGCCATGCGCGCGTCACTTGCCCGTGCCGTGGCCGCCGCCCTCGTGCTGACCATGGCCGCGCCGGCCTGGCCGCAGGGCTTGACCGTGCCCGCCGCGCGGCTGGCGCCGTCCTCGCAGCAGCCGGCGCCCACTACGGAGCTGGTGCCCGACGCCAGCGATCAGGTCTACGACAATCTCAACCGCAGTGTCAGGGCGGGTCAGAAATCCGAATTCGGATTGCGGACCAACAACCCGGTGGTGGAGGGCGGCAGCCTGCAGCTCCCGGACCTCGGCGACCCGTCCACGGCATCGCTGTCGCCGGACATGGAGCGGCGGCTGGGCGACCGGATCATGCGGGATATCCGCCGCGATACCGACTATGTCTCGGACGCGCTGCTCAACGATTACCTGAACGCGCTCGGCTACCGGCTGGTGCAGGCCGCGCGCCGCCAGAACGTGGCCGGTTCGAATGGCGCGGGCACCTTCGCCACCGGCTTCGAACTGTTTGGCGTGCGGGACCGCTCGATCAACGCCTTCGCGCTGCCGGGCGGCTATATCGGCGTGCATACCGGGCTGCTGGTCCAGTCCGAGACCGAATCGGAACTTGCCTCCGTGCTCGGCCATGAAATCGGCCACGTGATGCAGCGCCATATCGCGCGCGGCATCACCAAGCAGGATGAGTCGATGTGGATCGCGCTGGCGTCGATGGTGCTGGCCGGGCTGGCGGCCACCAAGAGCGGCGATGCAGCGGCGGCGCTGGCGATGGGCGGGCAGGGCGCGGCCGTGGCCAACCAGCTGTCCTTCTCGCGCGGGGCCGAGCGCGAGGCTGACCGCGTCGGCTTCCAGATCATGACCGCTGCCGGCTTCGACCCGCAGGGCATGCCCGATTTCTTCTCGCGGCTCCAGCGCGTGACCGGCATCTCGGACAACTCGATCCCGGCCTATGTGCGCACCCACCCGCTGACCTCCGAGCGGATCGCCGACATGCAGGACCGCGTGCGCCACGTGACCGCCCGCAAGGTTGGCAACACGCCCGAGTACGAGTTCGCCCGGGCGCGGGCGCGCGTGATTCAGGCCACCACCCCCAACGACCAGCGCAACGTGCTGGAGACGTTCCAGTCGCAAGTGGCGAACGCCTCGCCGGTGCGGCAGCCGGCGATCTACTACGGCATCGCCTTCGCCAACCAGCGGCTGGGCCGCTACGCGGATGCCGAACGGGCGCTGGCCGAGGCGCGCCGGCTTTATGGCACGATTCCGTCCGCCACCTCGGGCAGTCCGATGCTGGACGTCATGGCGATCGAGCTGGCGCGCGCCGAGGGCCGTCCGCAGGAAGCGCTGACGCAGGCCAACGCCTCGATGCGCGCGTTCCCGCTCTCTCATGCCGTGGCGCTGACGTATGCCGATTCGCTGGTCGCCGCCGGCAAGCTGGGCGACGCCGTGACCTTCCTGCGCGCCCGCACGCGCGAGGAAAAGGCGCGTGCCGAATGGTGGGAGCTGCTCGCGCGCGCCTACGCGGCGCAGGGCAAGCGGCTGCAGCAGCATCAGGCGCTGGCCGAGAAGTACGCGATGGACGGGTCCTACCAGGCGGCCATCGAGCAATTGCAGATCGCCCGCAAGGCCAATGATGGCGATTTCTACTCGCTGTCCGAGGTCGATGCGCGGCTGCACCAGCTCCAGCTGCAGTTCCGCGAGGAAAAGCAGGACAACAAGGGCATGCCGAACTGAGGCTGGGCCTCAGCCAGCTTCGGCTTCCGGTGCGGGTGCAGGTGTTCGCACGAAGCCGAAGCGCGTCGGCACCTCGTCCTCGGCAATCGGTTCGATGTCGAAATCGCGCCCGGCGTGATGGAACACCCCCAGCGCCGCACCGCACCCCTCGCCATGCCAGGTGCAGGCGCTGCTGAAGGCGTCGAGGTCATGGTCGTGCAGCAGCGCGGCCTGCACCGGCGCGCCATCTCCGTCCCCATCCCCCAGACCTTCCACCGTCCCCGCCAGCACCACGTTGCCGTGCTCGTCGGCATGGCAGGCCGTCACGCTGAACGGCCGCCCGGTCGTGGTGGCCAGCGCGCCGTCGTGCATCCGCACGATCCACGGCGCGTAGCCGAGCGAGACGAACACCCGCTGCGGCCCGTTCTGGAAGAACCAGGCGCCGCGCGCGTCGTGGGTGTAGTTGCGTTCGATGAAGTGGATCAGCGCCTCGTGGCGGATCGGGTCGCCGGACAGCCCGTGCTCCTGGGCGAACTCGTTGCGCAGGCGCCATTGCCCGCGCCGGTCCAGCGCCAGCCATCCGTACGCGTTCGGCACGTTGGGCCAGCGGGCCATCGCCTGCTTGACGATGTCATCCATGGTTGTCTCCTACGCCGTCTGGCGCGTTCCACCCACGCTGTCGAAGTAGTCGAGGATGCGCGTGGGCAGCCATTCGATATGGCCCGCCACCGGGAATAGCGGCAGGTGGCCCAGCACGCCGGCGCGGGGCGTCATGAAGCCGACGTGGCCGCCGTGCGCGGGCTGCTCCAGCAGCACGTCGGGGCTGACCTCGGCCTGGCTCGGCAGGTGCTGGCCGGGCAGGAAGGGGTCGTTGCGCGCGTTCAGCACCAGCGTGGGAATGCGGACCTCGCCCAGCACCGGCTTGCTGGCGGCGCGCATCCAGTAGTCGTCGGTATCGCGGAAGCCGTGCAGCGGCGCGGTGACCACGTTGTCGAACGCGTAGAGGTCGCGGCTCGCCAGCATCGTCGCGCGGTCGAACAGGCCCGGAAACTGGTCGAGCTTGGCCAGCGACTTGCGCTTCAGCGTCTGCAGGAACATCCGGGTATAGATCAGGTTGAAGCCCTGGGAGAGCGCCGCGCCGCCGGCCGCGAGGTCGAGCGGGGCCGAGATGGCCGCCGCCGCCGAGAGGAAACTGGCGCCGCGGCCTTCCTCGCCCAGATAGCGCAGCAGGGCATTGCCGCCGAGCGAGATGCCGACTGCCAGCATGTGCTGTCCTTCCGCCCGTCCGGGCTGCACCCGTTGGCGCAGCCGCTCCAGCACCCAGCGGATCTCGGCGGAATCGCCCGAATGATAAAAGCGCGGCGCGCGGTTCAGCTCGCCCGAACAGCCCCGGAAATGTGGAATGGCGCCCTGCCAGCCGCGTGCGCGCAGCGCGTCCATCAGGGTTTGGGCGTAGTGGCTGTTCGAGTCGCCCTCGAGGCCGTGGAACATCACCACCAGCGGGGCGCCCGGCGCTACCGGGTGCGTGGTCCAGTCGACGTCGATGAAGTCGCCATCGGGGGTGTCCCAGCGTTCGCGCCGGAAGGTGACGCGCCGGTGGCGCGTGAAGCGGGCCGCCAGGATGGTCTGGGCATGGCCGCCGCGCAGCCACCACGGCGTGTGGAAGGTCTCGCCGAAGGGTTTGGGTTCGCTGAAGGCGGCGCCCAGCTTCAGGCCCATCACGTGACAGCGGTCAGTGCAGCGCCTGGCCTGGGGCGGCGGCCACGGCGGCTACCTGCACCGCGTTGGCCGGGCTGCAGTGGATGTGGGCCAGGCGCCAACCCTCGTGGTTCTGCATCAGCACATAGGTGGTGTGCACGTAGAGGTCCGCTTCCACGCGGTCCGCGCCAAAGCGCAGCGCCTCGGTCACGTCGAAGATCGACACGCCGAGCGAGGCATGGCTGCTGGTCTCGATGGCGTCGATCAGCACCGGCTGTTCCTCCAGCAGCAGCATGAAGGCCTGGCGCAGGTGGTCGTGGCCGATCAGGCGCTGGCCGTCGGGCATCACGCACGTGACCGAATCCTCGTCCAGCCAGAGGCGCAGCGCGCCATCGGCATCGCGCAGTTTCATGGCTTCGCGGAAGGCATCGACGATGTCTTCGGCGGAATCGAACAGTCGGGCGAAACGGGGCATGTTGGCGTGGTCAGGGTCGATGCAGGAGCTTGCGCAACTCGACGAACACCATTTCGGGTTCGATGTCCTTCAGGCAGCGCAGGTGGCCCAGCGGGCACTCGCGTTTGAAGCAGGGGCTGCACTCGAGTTGCAGCCACATGATACTCGCAGCCTGTGACAGCGGGGGCGTATGGCGCGGGTCGCTGGAGCCGAAAACGGCCACCTGGGGCCGGTTCAGTGCGGCGGTCACGTGCATCAGGCCGGAGTCGTTGCAGACGGCGGCTTCGGACAGGGCGAGCAAGTCCACCGCGTCGTCCAGCGAGGTCTGGCCGCACAGGTTGCGCACGAACGGCGCTCCGGCGACGATCTCCGCCGCGATCTCGGCATCCTTGGCCGAGCCGAGCGTGATGATCTGCGCATACGGGAACGAGCGGCGCAGCATCTGCGCCAGTTCGGCGAAGTGCGCGGCCGGCCAGCGCTTGGCCGGGCCGAACTCCGCGCCGGGGCAGAATGCGATCACCCGGGTCTGCGGCGCGATGCCGAAGCGCTCGGCCGTGGCGGCCATGCGCTCGGGCTTCACGCGCAGCTGCGGATCGGGAATGTGCTCGGGCAGGCGCCCGCCGGGCTTGAGGGCCAGCCGTGCGTAGTGCTCCACCATCGGCGGGCGCTTGTCGCGCGGCGGATTGGCGTGGCGCACGTTGAGCATGCCGAAGCGCGCCTCGCCGCGATAGCCGATGCGCAGCGGAATGCCGGCCAGAAACGGAATCAGCGACGATTTGAGTGAATTCGGCAGCACATAGGCCACGTCGTAGCCCTCATGCTTGAGCTGCTGCGCGAACATCAGCCGGGCCGAGAGCTGCAGCTTGCCGTGCGCGAGATCGCTCGGGAACACGGTGCCGATCTCGGGCATGCGTGCGAGCACCGGCGCCACCCATTTCGGGGCGAGGGCGTCGATGACCATGCGGGGATGGCGCGCCTTGAGCAGCGCGAACAGCGGCTGCGCCATCAGCGCGTCGCCGATCCAGTTCGGGGCGATGACGAGGGCTTTTTTCATATTGTGGGTGATGCGTGGCCCGGACATGCCAACGCCCCGGGGCGCAACGCGGCCCGGGGCGGGAGGGGGGTGCGGCGGCGCGCGGCGTGGGCCGCGTGCCTCGGACGCGATCTCAGTGGTGGCCCTTCAGCACGGTGCCCGGCTTGAGCTTGTACACGGTGCCGCAGTACGGGCATTTCACCTCGCCGGTGTCGGCCACGTCCAGGAACACGCGGGGATGGTAGTTCCACGTCGGGGTGTTCCCCGTGGGGCAGTGGAGGGGCATGTCTTCAGCGCCGATTTCGACGACGGATGCGGTTTGCGTCATGGTGTTGCGTTTGGCTTGCAGGGTGACTGGCTTGTTTTAAATGATCGGGATGGCGCCGGTGCTCAGACCAGCGTCAGCCACTTCTTGTACTTCTCGTCCGTGCCGCCCACGGCGGCAAAGAACGCTTCCTGGATGCGCTGGGTAACCGGGCCGCGACGGCCTTCGCCGATCACGCGGTCGTCCAGTTCGCGGATCGGCGTGACTTCGGCGGCGGTGCCGGTGAAGAACGCTTCGTCGGCGCAGTACATTTCGTCGCGCGTGATGCGCTTCTCGCGCACCTCGATGCCGAGGTCGCGGGCAATGGTCAGCGTGGCGTCACGGGTGATGCCGTCCAGGCACGAGGCCAGGTCCGGGGTGTAGATCACGCCATTGCGCACGATGAACACGTTCTCGCCCGAGCCCTCGCTCACGTAGCCGTCGGTGTCGAGCAGCAGCGCCTCGTCGTAGCCGAGGCCGGTGGCCTCCTGGTTGGCCAGGATCGAGTTGATGTAGTAGCCGCTCGCCTTGGCGCGCACCAGCGACACATTCACATGGTGGCGCGTGAACGACGAGGTCTTGACGCGGATGCCGCGCTCCAGCCCCTCTTCGCCCAGATAGGCGCCCCACGGCCAGGCGGCGATGGCCACGTGGATGGTGTTGCCCTTGGCGGACACGCCGAGCTTCTCGGAGCCGATCCAGACCAGCGGACGGATGTAGCACGACTCCAGATTGTTGGCCCGCACCACCTCGCGCTGGGCGGCCTCGAGCGTCGCTTCGTCGAACGGCATGGCCATCTGGAAGATCTTGGCCGAGTTGAACAGGCGGCGCGTGTGCTCCTTGAGGCGGAAAATCGCGGTGCCGGCCGGCGTCTTGTAGGCGCGCACGCCCTCGAATACGCCCATGCCGTAGTGCAGGGTGTGTGTCAGGACGTGAATCTTGGCATCGCGCCACTCAATCAGCTTGCCGTCCATCCAGATCTTGCCGTCGCGATCCGCCATCGACATGGTTGTCTCCCTCTGCACCAGAAATGTCACAAGGCCGCCATTGTAAGCCGCGCGCCCTGATGTGCCAACGCGGCCGGGCGGGGGGACTACAATCGCCGTTCCGATCCTCCCGGCCTCTCTTTTTACCCCTTTTGCCCTTGTCCGCGCTCCCTACCACCCCCGACGACGATCACCGCTGGCAGGAAGCGCTGGGCGAACTGGCCGCGCTGGCCGGCGCGGAAGCCCCTGTCGAGGGCGGCCGGCGCCGCCTGCTGTGGGCGCTGACCGTCGATGCCGATGGGGTGCCGGGGCTGGTGGAGCCGCTGGAGCAGGCCTACGGCCCGCGCGGCTGGGGCAAGCCCCGGCCGATCCCGCTGGCGCGGGTGGCCGAGGATGACACTCTGGCGCCGTGGGACGCCCGCGTGGCCCGGGCCATCCGCCGCGACCGCTCGCGCAACCGCCGCCATGTGCTGGACCGCGCCGCCGCCGTGATGGCGCTGGTGGGGCACCCCGGGGTGGTGCTGTCCCACGCGCCGACTGTGCCGATGGAGGTCACCGAGGCCGCGCCCACGCTGGAAGCGGTCCGGGAGGTTGGCAACGGCGGCGACCGCTACGTGCTCCGCATCGCCCCCCCGCTGCGCCCCGCGCCCGCCATGGAAGACTTGCTGCCCCCCGCCGCGCGCGAGGAAGCCGAGGCGCTGCGCCAGATCACGGTGCTCCAGGACGGCCCGCGTCGCCTCCGCGTGATCCGCTTCTCCGCCGCACAGCAGCAGGCCGCCCGCCTGATTGCCGATGGGCTGGCCGTGCCCGCCGACGCCCACGCCCGGCTGGACACCACGCTGCGCGCGCTGGCCGGCCATTTCCAGATCCATGCCGACAGTTCGGGCGAAGCCCGCCTGCGCGAGCCGGAAACCCGCCTGCGCGCCGAAGTGGCGCCGGTGGGGCGCGGCATCGGCCTGCGGCTGGTGGTCACGCCGCTGGGCCCGATGGGGCCCCGGCTGGCGCCCGGCGCGGGCCGCGCGCAGCTGATGGCGACCGTCGCCGGCGAAGCGATGGCCACCGAGCGCGACCTGGACGCCGAGCTGGCCCACGTGGCCGAAGTCTTCGCCGCGCTGCCGTTCCTGGTCGAATCCTCGCCGCCCGGCGGCGAATACACCTGGACGCTGGACGATCCCGAAGACGCCCTGACCGCCGTGGAGATGCTGCCCGGCCTTGCCGGCGTGATCGACCTCGAATGGCCGCGTGGCCGCGAGATCCGCCTGCTGCCGGCCGACCTCCCGCAACTGGCCGTCAGCGTGGAAACCGGCAGCGAGTGGTTCAAGCTCGTCGGCCATCTGCGCGTGGCCGAGGGGCTGGTGATGTCGCTCGAGAAGCTGGTGGCCTGGGCGCACGGCCACGCCGGGCGGTTCATGCCAATGGGGCAGGGCGTCTACGTGGCGCTGACCGGGCAGTTGCGCGCCCGCCTGCGCGACCTCGCCGGGGTGGGGGATGCCATGCGCGATGGCATCCGCGTGCCGCTGGTGGCCGCGCCCTGGCTGGACGACGTGCTGGCCGGCGCCGGCGTGGACCCGGATGCGCACTTCCGCACCCGCGTGCGCCGGCTGCGGGCCGCGCGGGAGGCGGACGCCGCCGTGCCCGCCACGCTGGCGACCGAACTGCGTCCTTATCAGGAAGAAGGCTACCGCTGGATGATGGCGCTGGCCGAGGCCGGTTTCGGCGCCTGTCTGGCCGATGACATGGGGCTGGGCAAGACGCTCCAGTCGCTCGCGCTGCTGCTGGCGCGCGCCGCCGACGGCGCGGCGCTGGTCGTGGCGCCGACCTCGGTGTGCGGCAACTGGGCCGCCGAGGCGCGCCGCTTCGCCCCCACGCTCAACGTCCATCTCTATGCCGAGGGGGACCGCGTGGCCATCGTCGAGCAGGCCGGCGCCCATGACCTCGTGATCGTCTCGTACCAACTGCTCCAGCAGGCGCGCAAGGATTTTGGCGCGCGGCGCTGGCACACGGTGATCGCCGACGAGGCGCAATCGATCAAGAATCCGTCCTCGCGCCGCGCGCAGGCCATGTTTGCGCTGGCCGCCGACTGCCGCGTGGCGCTTTCCGGCACGCCGATCGAGAACCGGCTGTCCGAACTCTGGGCCGTGATGCGGTTCTGCAACCCGGGGCTGCTCGGGTCGCTGGTCCGCTTCAACGAACACTTTGCCAACCCGATCGAGCGCAATGGCGCGCGGGAGCCGCGCGTGCGGCTGCGGCGCATGATCGCGCCGTTCGTGCTGCGGCGGACCAAGGCGCAGGTGCTGGACGAACTGCCGCCGCGCACCGAACTCGTGATCCGCGTGGAGCCCGAGCCGGCTGAGGCCGCCCACTACGAGGCCCTGCGCCGTCAGGCGCTGTCCGAGGCCGAGCGCGCGCTGCTACGGCCGCCCGCCAGGAAGGGCCGCAAGGCACAGCCGGCAGCGCCGGCCGAACCCGACGCCCGCATCCACGTGCTGGCCCAACTGATGCGCATGCGCCGCGCCGCGTGCGACCCGCGTCTGGCCACGCCCGAGGTGGCCGCGCCGGGCGCCAAGGTGCGCGCCTTCGCCGAACTGGCCGCCACGCTGGCCGCCAACGGCCACAAGACACTGGTGTTCAGCCAGTTCGTCGATTTCCTCCAGTTGATGCGGCGCGCGCTGGATGAGGCCGGACTGGCCTACCAGTACCTGGACGGCGCCACGCCGGCCGGCGAACGCACGCGCCGCGTGGCCGCGTTCCAGGGTGGGGCGGGCGATGTCTTCCTGATCAGCCTGAAGGCCGGCGGCTTCGGCCTGAACCTGACGGCGGCCGACTACATCGTGATTGCCGACCCCTGGTGGAATCCCGCCGCCGAGGATCAGGCGATGGGCCGCGCGCACCGCATCGGCCAGCAGCGGCCGGTCACGGTCTACCGGCTGATCACCGCCGGCACCATCGAGGAACGGATCGTGGACCTCCACCAGGGCAAGCGCGCGCTGGCGGACGGCGTGCTCGACGCCGCCGAAGGCGAAGCCACCGGCCGCGCCGCCGCCTTGCCCGACATCGACGAACTGGTCGGCCTGCTGCGGCGCTAATCTCCTCTCGCACCAAACGGTATACCAAAGCGCTCCCGATGATGGTGCAGCGCACACGCGCCCGCATGCGCCCATCCCCCGAAAAGCCGCATCCTGCCTTGTTGCGGTGCAAATCACCTTGGCACAAATACTGCCTTGTGAATTTCGGATTTGTGAATATAGTATACCGATTGCTGTATCCGCCGCCGTATCGATAAGCCCCCTCAGGCCGCCGCGCCCACGCGCCGGCCCAAGACAACACACGGAGCGCACGTGACCCTGCCTGACCTGCCACCGGCCGACCCTGGCCGGCTGGACGACTGCTTTTTGCCGATCTGGGTAGCTGCCGACCGGCTCGCCCGTGGCGAGACCACCGCGCAGGCGCTGGTCGCGTCCTGCCACGCCGCGTGGGTCGCCCATCATGCGACGATCAACGCCCTTGTCCTGCCAGACTTCGATGCCGCGCACACCGCAGCCCGTGAGAGCGACCGCCGCCGGCAGTCCGGCGCGGCGCTCGGGCCGTTGGACGGCGTGCCGTTCTCGATCAAGGAATCGTTCGACGTGGCCGGCTGGCCCACCACCTGCGGCAGCCCGGCGCGCGCCGATCATCGTGCCGAGCGCGACGCCGTGGTGGTGCAGCGCCTGCGCGCGCAGGGCGCGATCCTGCTCGGCAAGACCAATGTGCCGCTGGGCCTGCGCGACTGGCAGAGCTACAACGCGATCTACGGCACCACGCGCAATCCGCACGATCCGACGCGCACGCCCGGCGGTTCCTCGGGCGGCAGCGCGGCGGCGGTCTGCGCCGGCATGAGCTTTTTCGATGTGGGCTCCGATATCGGCTCGTCGTTGCGCAACCCGGCGCACTACTGCGGCGTGTTCTCGCACAAGAGCAGTCACGGGCTGGTGCCGCTGCGCGGCCACGGCAACGCGCCGGCCGGGTTTGCCGAGCAGGACATCAACGTGGCCGGCCCGGTCGCCCGCAGCGCGCGCGACCTCGAACTGGTGCTGCGCGCCATCGCCGGGCCGGACGTGGACCTCGCACCCGCCTGGCGGCTGGACTTGCCGGCCTGCCCGCACCAGCGTCTGGCCGACTTCCGCGTGGCGGTGCTGCCGACCCATCCGCTGGCCGATGTCGATGCCACCGTCAGCCAGCCCATCGAGGCGCTCGGCCACTGGCTGGCCGGGCAGGGCGCCAGGGTGGACTGGCACGTGCGCCCGGGCTTCGACGCCGCCGCGCTGTGGCGCACCTATGTGCTGCTGCTGCGCGCCACGACCTCCGTCTATATGGATGACGCCGCCTTCGCCGACGCGCTGGCCCGTACCCAGCCCGATGAGGGTGACGATTACGCCACACTGCAGTTCACCGGCGCCACGCTGACTCATCGCGACTGGCTGCGCCTGCAGGCCGCGCGCGGCCGTTTTGCCGAAAGCTGGCGCCGCTTCTTCGCCGATTACGACGTGCTGCTGTGCCCGGCCGCCGCCACCACCGCGTTCCCGCTCGACGAGACCGGGGAGCCCTGGCAGCGAACGCTGCCGGTGAACGGCCAGCCGATGCCGCTGACCACGCAACTGTTCTGGGCCGGCCATTCGGGGCTGTGCGGGTTGCCGTCCACGGTGGCGCCGATCGGCCCGGCGCGGGACGGCCTGCCGTGCGGCGTGCAGATCGTGGCGCGGCGCTGGGGCGATCTCACCTCGCTGCGCTTCGCCCAATTGCTGGAGGCCGCCGGCTACGGCTACCAACCGCCGCGCGGGCTGGCACCGGCCGGCATCGATCGATAACAACGGAAGACTGGGAGGAAACCATCATGATGGACTGGTTCAAGGAGCTGTCGCGCGCCGAGCGCAAGGGGTTCTACGGCGCGTTTCTCGGTCATGCGGTCGATGTGTTCGACTTCATGATCTATTCCTTCCTCATCTCCACGCTGCTGGCGCAGTGGGGCATGAGCAAGTCGATGGCGGGCGCCATCGTCACCTGGACGCTGGTCTCGTCGCTGGTTGGCGCGGTGGGCGCCGGGCTGCTGGCTGACCGCTTTGGCCGCGTGCGCGTGCTGCGCTGGACCATCATCGTGTTCGCGGTGTCGTGCTTCCTCTGCGGCATGGCGAATTCGCCCGAGCAGTTGCTGGTGTTCCGCATGCTCCAGGGGCTGGGCTTCGGCGGCGAATCGTCGCTGTGCATGGTGCTGGTGACCGAGCTGATCCGCAATCCGGCCCATCGCGGCAAGTACTCGGGCTTCACCGCCAGCAGCTATTCGTTCGGCTGGGGCGGGGCGGCCATCGCCTACGCCATCACGTTCAACCTGTTCGAGCCGGAAACGGCGTGGCGCGTCTGCTTCTTCCTCGGCATCCTGCCGGCGCTGGTGGTGATCTACCTGCGCCGCAACCTGCAGGAGCCGGAAGTCTTCCTCAAGAGCCGGGCCGCACGCGGCAAGGTCTCGCCGGGGGCCGATCTCGCGCGCGTGTTCCGCGCGCCGCTGCTGCGCAAGACCGTGCTGTGCAGCCTGCTGTCGGGCGGCATGCTGGGCGCCTACTACGCCATCGCCACCTGGCTGCCCACCTTCCTGAAGACCGAGCGGGGGCTGTCCGTGTTCGGCACCAGCTCCTACCTGGCGGTGACCATCCTCGGTTCGCTGGTCGGCTACGTGGCCGGCGCCTACGCCACGGACCGCTGGGGCCGCCGCGTGACCTATATGGCGTTCGCCGCCGGCGCTTTCGTCATGGCGATGATCTATATGGTGATTCCGGTCAGCAATACGTCGATGCTGTTCCTCGGCTTCCCGCTCGGGGTGCTGATGCAGGGCGTGTTCTCGGGGATTGGCGCGACGATCTCGGAGTCGTACCCAAGTGCCGTGCGCGCCACGGGGTATGGCGTGTCGTACAACCTGGGCCGGGTGATCGGCTCGTTCTTCCCGCTCGCGGTGGGCTGGCTCAACAGCGGGCGGACCTCGCTGGCGCTGGCCATCGCCATGGTGGCCGGGGTGGGCTACGCGGTGGTGATGGTCTCGGCGGCGTTGCTGCCGGAGACGTCAGGCATCGATCTGGGACAGGCCGGCGGCGGCGATGACGAGACGGACCCGGCTATGGATCCGACCAATGCGCCTGCCGCCGAAGCCGCGCCGCTGGCGCCCACGAGCCGCCCGGCATAGCGGCTGGGTGAGGAAGGAGGGGCCGCCGGGGCCCCGATTCTCCACGAAACAACACTCGGTGCGTGCACTTTTAAGCCACCGCTTACCTGCGGCGGGCACGCGCCTATAATGTCTGCTTTGCCGCCGGCGCGATGCCGGCGGTGCCCCCGACGGCCCCGCTCCCCGCGCTGGCCGTACCCTTCTCGTCCTCTGCTATGACACCCCGACAGTCGTCCCCGGTGTGGTTGCGCCTCTGGCATCGATTTGCCGAGGTGGAGCGCAACGGTTTTCTCGACGGCGCACGCTATTTCGCGCCTTCCCTGCCCGCGGTGTTCTCGTGGGGGCTGGTCACCGGGGTGGCCATGAGCAAGTCGGCACTGACCGTGCCGGAGGCCATCGGCATGTCGCTGCTGGTCTACGCCGGCTCCGCCCAGTTGGCCGTGCTGCCGCTGTTCGCCGCCGGCCTGCCGATCTGGACCATCTGGCTGACCGCCGCCGTGGTCAACCTGCGCTTCGTCATCTTCAGCGCGGCGCTCCAGCCGCACTTCAGCTACCTCCCGCTGGGCCGGCGCACCGTGCTGGGCTTCTTCAACGGCGACCTCCACTTCGTCTATTTCATGCAGAAATACGTCGAGCCCGGCTACGCGCCGGGCAAGGAGGGCTATTTCTGGGGGATGGCGCTGGTCAACTGCGCCACCTGGCAGGTCTCGTCGCTGCTCGGCATCCTGCTGGCCAGCGTGTTCCCGGACGCCTGGGGCCTCGGGCTGGCCGGCGTGATGGCGCTGATTCCGGTGATGATCGCCACGATCAACTCGCGCTCCACGCTGATGGCCGTGGTGGTGTCCGCCGTGCTGGCGCTGCTGTGCTTCGACCTGCCGTACCGGCTGGCGCTGGTGGTGGCCGTGGTGGGCGCGCTGGCGGCCGGCATGGCCAGCGACGAACTGGCCGCGCGCGCCACGCTGCGCGGCATTCGCGCGCGGAAGGACAAGGCCAAGGCCGAGGCCGGGGCCCGCGCGATATCCGAGTCGCAGCCGGAACCCCAGACCGGAGACCGGGCATGAGCCACGTCGAAACCTGGATCGCCATCGTCGGCATGGCCGTGGTGACGGTGCTCACGCGGGCGCTGTTCCTGATGGCCGGCGAGCGCGTGAGCGTGCCGGACCGCCTCCAGCGCGCGCTGCGCTATGCCCCGGCGGCGGCGCTGGCGGCCATCATCGTGCCGGAATTCATGACCTGGCAGGGCCATTTCACGATCTCGCCGATGAACGCCAAGCTGATGGCCGGCATCGCCGCCACGGTGTTCTACCTGTTCACGCGCCGCATGGTCGGGATGATCGTGGTCGGCATGGCGGTGTACACCGCGCTGCGGCTGCTCACCTGATCCGGCTTTCCCATCCCCTCTGTTAACTAGTAGCTAATAGCGCGATGGCTCGGTCAGCATCGTGCTGAGCCGGGTCAGCAGATGCGCCAGCTGCGCCTGCGTGCTGGTGCGGGTCTTGTTGAAGATCGACTTGACCTGCGTGCGGCTGGTTTCGCGCTTGATGCCGAGCTGCGCGCACGCGTCCGGCAGGCCAACGCCCTGCGTCAGCAGCGCGGCCAGCCGCGTTTCCGCCGGCGTGAGGCCGAAGAGGTCGCGCAGGATGGCCGGCATGGCGCGCGGCGTGCCATAGCGTTCGTGGATGGCGGCCAGCACGGTATGGGTCTCCATGCCCGGCAGGCTCTGCGCCATCGGCGCCAGCGCCAGCGTCACGATCTGCGCGGTGCGGCCATCCGGCCCGGCGGCCTGGATGGCCTGCGCGGCCTGCAGGGTGTCCGGCGCGGCCACGGCGCGGAGCACCTCGGGAAACGGGCGCGAGAACTGCCAGAAGGCGCTGTCCGTCGGCGCGCCGGTGCCCGGCCCGAAGAAGGCGGCCGGCATCAGGCGCCGCACCCACGGCTCGCCGGACTGGTTGGCGAACAGCGGCTTGCCGGTCAGGTCGAACACCACCACCCCGAAGGGCAGCCGGTTCAGCATGTCTTCCGACAATCGGCCCCGCGTGGCCAGCTCCTGCATGCGCTCGCGCAGGCCGATGGCATCGCGCAGGTGCGGAATCACCCAGTCCAGCGCGAGGGCGTCCGCCTCGGCATAGACATTGGCATCGAGCGGCCGTTGCAGCGACAGGTAAATCTCGTAGGTGGGATGCCGCTCGATCAGGCACGACATGACCGACGCGACATTCAGGCCGCGCAGGAACTCGCCATAGAACGGGCTGGTGCGCATGACCTGCTCGCCTACGTCGCGATGGTCGATATACCAGTCCCCCACGCCCAGGCGCTCGGCGAACGGCCGGCTCGGGTCGAACTGGTAGTAGTGCGAGGTGTAGGCCTCCATGGCGTCGGGCTTGTAGTCCACCGCGTGAGTGACCACCACGCGGTCCAGCGCCCGGTTGCGCACGACCAGCGACGCCTGCGAACTGCCGCTTGCGTCACACAGGGCGACCAGGCTCCGCTGCCAGGCGCCCGTTTCGAAAACACCTTGGTAGAGACCTCGGATGGTCTCGTGCATTTGTCCGTCGTTCATGCTTGAGTCCGGCGAGGTGCGCGGGGCGTGCGCCCGGTTCCGGTGAGGCGGGCGGCGCGTCAAGACTTCGCGTGCCTGCCACGGGGATCGCGGCAGGGGAAAGGGGCGATGCAGGGTGCTAGCCTCCCTCTAGTGTGGCGGCGAGCCGCGTCAGCATCTGCGTGAGGCGGGCCTGGCTGCCGCAGCCCGTCTTCAGGAAGATGGACTTGAGTTGCGTGCGCGCGGTCTCGTGGCGAATGCGCATCTGTCGGCTCGCCTCGGGCAGTCCTTCGCCGCAAGCCAGCCGCGTGGCCAGCCGGGTTTCGGCCGGCGTGAGCCCGTACAGTTCGCGCAGCACGGTATCGAGCAGCACGGATGGGGCGCCGGCCTCGTGCACCACCACCAGCGCGGCGGGTTGCTGCCAGGAGGCGGCGAGGATGTGGGTGGGCGGCAGGGGCAGGACCAGCACCTCGGCCGTGGCGCCGGTCTTGTCGGTGGCGCGCGCGGCCTGCGCGGCCTGCGGCTGGTTGGGATGGCAGGCGGCCTGGACCATCTCGGCAAAGCCGTGCGAGAGGCGCCAGTCGCCGGTCTTGCCAGTGGGGTCGAGCCGGCGCGCCCAGCGCTCGCCGGCCGTATTGGCCAGCAGTAGGTGGCGCTCGGGTGTGTAGACGGCCACGGCGAAGGCGAGCCGCTCCAGCAGCCGCGCGGAGACAGACGCCAGCGCGGACAGCCCCAGGGTGCGTTCGCGCAGGGCGATGGCGCTGCGCATATGCGGCACCACCCAGTCGAGCGCGCGGGTGTCCTCGCCCGAGAAGGCGTCCTGGCTCAGCGCGCGCTGCATCGAAAAATAGACTTCGTAGTGCGGCTGCCGTTCCACCAGGCAGGCCACGTAGGAGCGCAGGTCGAAGCGGTTGAAGAAGTCGCAGTAGAAGGGGTGGCGCGCCATGCCCTGCGGGCCGAGATCGCGCGCATCGATATACCAGGCGCCGGGCACCAGCCGGGGGGCAAAGATCTTGGCCGGGTCGATGGCCTGGTATTCCTTCTCGTACGCGGTGAACAGCTCCGGCACCGGATTGACGATCTCGTTGACGGTGACCTGGTCGCGCACGGTGTCCCACACCATCATCGAGGCATGTGCGCTACCCGCCATATCGGTCAGGGCGCACAGGCTCTTGTGCCATGCCCCGGGGTCCAGAATGCCTTCGTAAAGCCCACGGATTGCCCCGTGCATGCTTGTTTGGTCCATCGGATTACCCCTGCATTCACGACAATGGACCATCCGGTCGCCGGCGCCTCGAAACGGAGCTGGTCAGGGGGATGGCTTTTTCGTTATTGCCGGTCGTTGCCGGCTCGCTGGCTGCAACTGATGATGCGATGTACCAAATATGCGAGGTTTGCTATGCGTGTCTGGCGGTGCATACGTTTAGTACATTAGGGCGTACATTAACCCAATAGGGGCGACCCGCCAGAGATACCTGTACCCTCCCTTCGAGGGGGTTTGTAGTGAAGTCCGATGCGCTCCTGGCACTTTCGCCCACAGGGTGAGTATTAGTGATTCATGCGTCATTTCGAGGGCCAATCGCATAAAACCGTGACGGCGATCAGGTAAAATGCCGGTTTCCCCGATTTCCAACGCGGCCGCGTGCTGTTGGCGTACCGCCCAGTCCCGTTTCTACTCGCCATGACCTCTGTCCTGCGTCTCACCGATCTCATCTCCCAAGGCAATCTCTCCGGCAAGCGCGTGTTTATCCGCGCCGATCTGAACGTGCCACAGGACGATGCCGGCAAGATCACGGAAGACACCCGCATCCGTGCGTCGGTGCCGGCCATCGAGGCCTGCCTGAAGGCCGGCGCGGCCGTGATGGTGACGTCCCACCTGGGCCGCCCGACCGAGGGTGAATTCAAGCCCGAGGACTCGCTGGCCCCGATCGCCGAACGTCTGTCCGAACTGCTCGGCAAGCCCGTGCGGCTGGTGCAGAACTGGGTCGATGGCGTGGACGTGGCGCCCGGCCAGGTAGTGCTGCTCGAGAACTGCCGCGTCAACAAGGGCGAGAAGAAGAACAGCGATGAACTGGCCCAGAAGATGGCCAAGCTGTGCGATGTCTACGTCAACGACGCCTTCGGCACCGCGCACCGCGCCGAGGCCACCACGCACGGCATCGCCAAGTACGCACCCGTGGCCTGCGCCGGCCCGCTGCTGGCGGCCGAGATCGACGCGCTGGGCCGCGCGCTGGGCCAGCCGGCCCGCCCGCTGGTCGCCATCGTGGCCGGTTCCAAGGTTTCCACCAAGCTGACCATCCTCAAGTCCCTGGCGGACAAGGTGGACCAGCTGATCGTCGGCGGCGGCATCGCCAACACCTTCATGCTGGCCGCCGGCCTGAAGATCGGTAAATCGCTGGCCGAGCATGACCTCGTCGGCGACGCCCAGGCCATCATCGACATCATGGCCCGCCGTGGCGCCTCGGTGCCGATTCCGGTGGACGTGGTCTGCGCCAAGGAATTCAGCGCCACGGCCGCCGCCACGGTCAAGGACGTCAAGGACGTGACCGACGACGACATGATCCTCGACATCGGCCCCAAGACCGCCGCCCAGCTGGCGGACCAGCTCCAGGCCGCCGGCACCATCGTCTGGAACGGCCCGGTGGGCGTGTTCGAGTTCGACCAGTTCGGCAACGGCACCAAGGTGCTGGCCGAGGCCATCGCCAATTCCAAGGGTTTCTCGATTGCGGGTGGCGGTGACACGCTGGCCGCCATCGCTAAGTACCACATCGCCGACCGCGTGGGCTATATCTCCACCGGCGGCGGCGCCTTCCTGGAGTTCCTGGAAGGCAAGACGCTGCCCGCGCTGGAAGTGCTCCAGCAGCGCGCTGCGGCCTGATTTACCTGTCACCTGTTTTTGCCCGATCGTTCCCGAGCCGCCCCTGTCCGTACCAGTAGCCTTTGAGGAAACCGCCCGCATGACTCGTTCCACCAAGATCGTTGCCACCATCGGCCCGGCGTCCAGCACGCTGGACATGCTGACCCGCATGATTGCCGCCGGTGTCGACGTGGTGCGCCTGAACTTCTCCCACGGCACCGCGCAGGACCATATCGACCGCGCCGCGCTGGTGCGCGAGGCGGCTGCGGCCTGCCACCGCGAGGTGGCCATCATGGCCGACCTGCAGGGCCCCAAGATCCGCGTGGGCAAGTTCGAGAACGGCAAGGTCACGCTGAAGCCGGGCGATCCGTTCGTGCTGGACGCCACCTGCCCGCTGGGCAACCAGGAGCGCGTGGGACTGGACTACCAGGACCTGCCGCGCGACGTGGGCCCCGGCGACGTGCTGCTGCTCAACGACGGCCTGATCGTGCTGGTGGTGGACCGCGTCATCGGCAGCGAGATCTTCACCACGGTGCGCGTGGGCGGCGATCTCTCGAACAACAAGGGCATCAACCGCCAGGGCGGCGGGCTCTCGGCGCCGGCGCTGACCGCCAAGGACATGGAGGACATCAAGACCGCCATGGCCCTCGGCGCGGACTACGTGGCCGTGAGCTTCCCCAAGAACGCCACCGACATGGAAATGGCGCGCCAGCTGGCCGCCGTGGCCGGCCAGCCGCATGGCCACAAGGCGCGCATGATCGCCAAGATCGAGCGGGCCGAGGCCATCCGCCCGGGCGTGCTGGAGGAAATCCTCCAGGCGTCCGACGGCATCATGGTGGCCCGGGGCGACCTGGCCGTGGAAGTGGGCAACGCGGCGGTGCCGGCGCTGCAGAAGCGCATGATCCGCCTCGCGCGGGAGGCCAACAAGCTGACCATCACCGCCACGCAGATGATGGAAAGCATGATCGTGAACCCGGTGCCGACCCGCGCCGAGGTGTCCGACGTGGCCAACGCGGTGCTGGACGGCACCGACGCGGTGATGACGTCGGCCGAAACCGCCGCCGGGCGCTTCCCGGTGGAGACCGTCGAGGCCATGGCCGCCATCTGCCTGGAGGCCGAGAAGTCCGAAGTGGTGCAGCTCGATACCGACTTCCTGAACCAGACCTTCTCGCGCATCGACCAGTCGATTGCCATGGGTGCGCTGTTCACCGCCTATCATTTGGGAGTGAAGGCCATCGCGGCGCTGACCGATTCCGGCGCCACCGCGCTGTGGATGAGCCGCCACCGGATTCACGTGCCGATCTACGCCATGACGCCGAACCTGGCCTCCCAGCGCAAGATGCAGCTCTACCGCAACGTGGTGCCGCTGCCGCTCCAGTCGAGCACGGACCGCGACGAGGCGCTGGAGCAGGCCGAGGAGCTGCTGCTGGCCCAGGGCGTGGTGCAGCGGGGCGATTTCATCGTGCTGACCATCGGCGAGCCCATGGGGCAGCCGGGCGGCACGAATACCCTCAAGATCGTGAGGGTGGGCAGTTAAGGTTTAGGAACAAGCGCGCGCGATGTGGCGCGCCGGACAGACGCGGCACCCTGGCGGTGCGAACCTGCCGGCCCGGACATCCCCGATAAGAACCCCCCAAAATTTTTCATTCAGGAGTTAGACATGCCACTCGTTTCCATGCGCCAGCTGCTGGACCACGCCGCCGAGAACAGCTACGGCCTGCCGGCCTTCAACGTGAACAACCTCGAACAGGTGCAGGCCATCATGCAGGCCGCCGACGAGGTCAACGCCCCGGTGATCATGCAGGCATCGGCCGGCGCGCGTAAATACGCCGGCGAGCACTTCCTGCGCCACCTGATCGAAGCGGCCGTGGAAGCCTACCCGCACATCCCCGTGGTGATGCACCAGGATCACGGCCAGTCGCCGGCGATCTGCCAGGGCGCCATCGACCTCGGGTTCTCGTCGGTGATGATGGACGGCTCGCTGCGTGAAGACGGCAAGACCCCGGCCGAATACGAGTACAACGTCGACGTGACCCGCAAGGTGGTGGCGCTGGCCCACGCCGTGGGCGTGACCGTGGAAGGCGAACTGGGCTGCCTGGGCTCGCTGGAAACCGGCGAAGCGGGCGAGGAAGACGGCATCGGCGCCGAAGGCGTGCTCGACCACTCGATGCTGCTGACGGACCCCGAGCAGGCTGCCGACTTCGTCAAGGCGACCCAGCTCGACGCGCTGGCCATCGCCATCGGCACCTCGCACGGCGCCTACAAGTTCACGCGCAAGCCCACGGGCGACATCCTGGCGATCAGCCGCATCAAGGAAATCCACGCGCGCATCCCCAACACCCACCTGGTGATGCACGGTTCGTCGTCGGTACCCCAGGAACTGCTGGAAGAGATCCGCAAGTTCGGCGGCGACATGAAGGAAACCTACGGCGTGCCCGTCGAGGAAATCCAGGAAGCGATCAAGTTCGGCGTGCGCAAGATCAACATCGACACCGACATCCGCCTGGCCATGACCGGCGCAATCCGTCGCTTCTTTGCCGAGAACCCGACCAAGTTCGACCCGCGCGAGTACCTGAAGCCGGCCCGCGAAGCCGCCAAGCTGGTCTGCAAGGACCGCTACGTGGCGTTCGGCTGCGAAGGCCAGGCCAGCAAGATCAAGCCGGTCGGCCTGATCGACATCGCCTCGGCGTACAAGACGGGCAAGCTCGCCCAGGTTGTGCAGTAATCCTGTCGTAACGGCGTCGTCCCCCGCAAACGGGGGCGACGCTTTTTTTGTTTGGCTCTCCCGCCGGCCCAGACCCACCATGTCCCAAGCTCTCTATCAGTCCTCCATCCAGTCCCTGCCGCTGCTCGGCCATGGCAAGGTCCGTGACAACTACGCCGTTGGCGACGACAAGCTGCTGATCGTCACGACCGACCGCCTCTCGGCGTTCGACGTCATCCTGGGCGAGCCGATTCCCGCCAAGGGCCGCGTGCTGAACCAGATGGCCAATTTCTGGTTCCGCAAGCTGGCGCACATCGTGCCGAACCACGAGACCGGCATCAGCGCCGAGAGCGTGGTGGCGCCCGATGAAGTGGCGCAGGTGCAGGGCCGGGCCGTGGTGGTCAAGCGGCTGAAACCGATCCTGGTGGAAGCCGTGGTGCGCGGCTACCTGGCCGGCAGCGGCTGGAAGGACTACCAGGCGACGGGCAAGGTGTGCGGCATCGAGCTGCCGGCCGGCCTGCAGAACGCGCAGAAGCTGCCCGAGCCGATCTTCACGCCGGCCGCCAAGGCCGAGATGGGCGAGCACGACGAGAACATCTCGTTCGCCGAGGTCGAGGAGCGGATCGGACGCGATCTGGCCGCGCAGATGCGCGATATCTCGATCCGCCTGTACAAGGAAGCGGCCGACTTCGCCGCCACGCGCGGCATCATCATCGCCGATACCAAGTTCGAGTTCGGCCTGGACGACAACGGCACGCTGACCCTGATGGACGAGGTGCTGACCGCCGATTCGTCGCGCTTCTGGCCGGCCGATTCGTACCAGGTGGGCACCAACCCGCCGTCGTTCGACAAGCAGTTCGTGCGCGACTGGCTCGAGGCCGTGCGCATCGACGGCAAGCCGTGGCCCAAGACCGCCCCGGCACCGAAGCTGCCCGAGGACGTGGTGCAGAAGACCGCCGACAAGTACCGTGAGGCGCTGACCCGCCTGACCGGCGAAGCACTCGCCTAACCGCATTAGGAAGGACAGATCGTGAGCAACGCAGCAAAGCCGGTGGTCGGCGTGGTGATGGGCAGCAGTTCCGACTGGGACGTGATGCAGCACGCGGTGGCCATGCTCAAGGATTTCGGTGTGGCGTTCGAGGCACAAGTGGTCTCCGCCCACCGCATGGCCGACGACATGTTCCGTTACGCCGAGTCGGCGCGCGGCCGGGGCATCCGGGCGATCATCGCCGGCGCCGGCGGTGCCGCCCACCTGCCGGGCATGATCGCCGCCAAGACCATCGTGCCGGTGTTCGGCGTGCCTGTGCCGTCGAAGTACCTGCGCGGCGAGGACTCGCTGCTCTCCATCGTGCAGATGCCCAAGGGCGTGCCGGTGGCCACCTTCGCCATTGGCGAAGCCGGCGCGGCCAACGCGGCGCTGCACGCCATCGCCACGCTGGCCACCACCGACGACGCGCTGGCCAGCGCGCTCGAGGCGTTCCGCGCGAAGCAGACCGAGGCCGCGCGCGCCATGACGCTGCCGGCCTGAGCCCCAGTCCCTCTCTCTATCTATAAGTAAGCCGCCGGAACCGATCCGCATGCCGACCGATATCCATCCCTACCTGTCCGAAGCCCACACGCCGGAGTCGCGCGCCGAGTTCGGCGTGGACAACCCGACCGCGCCGATCCTGCCCGGCGCCTGGCTCGGCATGCTCGGCGGCGGCCAGCTCGGCCGCATGTTCACCCATGCGGCGCAGTCCATGGGCTACCGCGTCTGCGTGCTGGACCCGGACCAGGACAGCCCGGCCGGTGCCGTGGCGGACCGGCATATCTGCGCGGTCTATACCGACGAAGCGGCGCTGGCCGAGATGGGCCAGCTCTGCGAAGCGGTGAGTACCGAGTTCGAGAACGTGCCGTCGCTGTCGCTGGACCGCCTGGAGCAACTGGGCGCGTTCGTGGCGCCGCGCGGCTACTGCGTGTCGATTGCCCAGAACCGCATCGGCGAGAAGAAGTTCTTTGCCGCCTGCGCCGAGCGCACCGGCGTGCCGCCGGCCCCGCACTGGGTGATCCAGCACGATGCCGATGTCGACCAGATTCCGGACAACGTGCTGCCGGGCATCCTCAAGACCGCGCGCATGGGCTACGACGGCAAGGGCCAGGCCCGCGTGAAGACGCGCGAGGACGTGCGCGCCGCGTGGCGCGCCATGCAGCACGTGCCGTGCGTGCTGGAGCAGATGCTGCCGCTGGCCTACGAGGTGTCCGTGCTGGCCGCCCGCGCCGCCGACGGCAGCACCGCCACCTGGCCGCTGGCCGAGAACGTCCATCGGGACGGCATCCTGTTCTCGACCACCATGCCCTCGTCGAGCGTGTCCGACGACATCGCCAACCGCGCCCGCGCCGCCGCCGCCACCGTGACGACGGAGATGGGCTACGTCGGCGTGCTCTGCATCGAATTCTTCGTGCTGACCGATGGCACGCTGGTCGCCAACGAGATGGCGCCGCGCCCGCACAACTCGGGCCACATCACCATGGACGCCTGCGAGACCAGCCAGTTCGAGCAGCAGGTGCGCGCCATGGCCCGCCTGCCGCTGGGCAGCACGCGCCAGCATTCGGCCGGCAAGATGCTGAATCTGCTGGGCGATGTCTGGTTCGAGTTCGGCCTGGAGCGCACGCCGGCCTGGGACGAGGTGGTCGGCCAGCCGGGCGCCAAGCTGCACCTGTACGGCAAGAACGACGCGCGGCCGTCGCGCAAGATGGGCCATGTGAACTGCGTGGGCGAGCAGGCCGCTGCCGCCGAGGCGGCGTTCAACGCCGCCGCGCAGGCGCTCCATATCCCGGTCTGAAGGTTGCCGATGTCTTCACGCATGCCCACGGCGGCTGAACTGGAGGAGGCCGTCCGCCTGCTCGAGGCCGGCCAGCTCGTCGCCTTCCCGACGGAAACCGTCTACGGGCTCGGCGCCGATGCCGAGAACCCCGAAGCCGTGGCGCGCATCTTCGCCGCCAAGGGCCGGCCGTCGAACCATCCGGTCATCGTCCACGTGGTGGATGGCGCCGATGTGGGCTACTGGGCTGCGGAGGTGCCGGAATCGGCACAAAAACTGATCGATGCCTTCTGGCCCGGTCCGCTGACGATCATCCTCAAGCGCGCCGCCCATATTCCGGCGGCGGTGGCGGGCGGGCAGGACAGCCTCGGGCTGCGCTGCCCGTCGCACCCGGTGGCGCAGGCGCTGCTGTCGCGCTTCCGGCGCGGCCGCGGCGGCATTGCGGCGCCGTCGGCCAACAAGTTCGGGCAGGTCAGCCCGACCACAGCCGAGCATGTGCGGGACGAGTTCGCGGGCACGGTCTACGTGCTCGAAGGCGATGGGGTGGATATCGGCATTGAATCGTCGATCGTCGATCTGTCGCGCATCGACGAGGTCGGGCCGGTGCTGCTGCGCCCCGGCGCGATCACGGCGGCGATGATGGCCGACGTGCTCGGCACGATGCCGCTGGCCCCCGACGCCGCCGCGCCGCGCGCCTCGGGCACGCTCAAGGCTCACTACGCACCGCGCACGCCGCTGACGCTGGCTTCGCCGGATCAACTGCCGCGCTACCTGGCGACGCTGCCGGGCGATGGCCGGCTCGCCTGGGTCGGCGCCACGCAGGTCAGCAACGACCCGCGCTGCGTGTTCGTGCCAGCACCCGCCACGCCGGACGCCTATGCCCAGGCGCTCTACGGCCTGCTGCGCAAGCTCGACAAGGAAGGTTTTAGCCGGCTCGTGTTCGAGCCAGTCCCCGACGCCCACGACTGGGACGGGGTACGCGACCGCCTGGGCCGGGCGGCGGCGGCGTTCGAAGCCTGATTGCTGCGGGGCCGCCCTAGCTTCTCAAGCTCGCTCAAGGCGCCCCGCGAAACACCCACTCCATCAACGCATCGTGCGCTGCCTGCGCGCCGGAGGCGTTCGGGTGGTTGATGTACGCCACCACCACGTAGCGGCCGCCGTTCGTCGCATCGACATAGCCGGCCAGCGCCCGCACATCGGCCAGCGTGCCGGTCTTCAGGTAGGCGTTGCCCGCCGCGTGGGCGCGCGTGAGCCGGTTGCGCAGCGTGCCGTCCACGCCGAGGATGGGCAGGGAATCGACCAGCGTATAGCCGACGTCGCTGGCCAGTGCCTGCTGGAGCAGCCGGGCCATGTCATAGGCGCTGATGCGCTCCTCGCGCGACAGTCCCGAGCCGTTGTCGAGCACCAGCCCCGGCATGTCCAGCCCCTGGCGTGTCAGCCAGCGGCGGATCACCTGCGCGGAACGCGCCGTGCTGGCCGGGCCGCTGCGGTCCATCTCCGCGCCAATCGTCAGGAACAGCTGGCGCGCCATCACGTTGTTCGAGAACTTGTTGATGTCGCGCACCACGTCGCCGAGCGGCTGGCCGTAGTGGCGCGACAGCAGGAACGCGCCACGCGGCACCGCGCCGCTGCGCAGCCCCGGCGTGTGGGCGAAGCGGCCACCGGCCGCCTGCCATTCGGCCACGAAGCCGCCCCAGATGAAATCGCTGTGCGACAGCGTGGCGAGGTTGACCACGTGCTCGCCGCAGTCGCTCGAATAGGTGCCGTCGAACGAGGCCACCACGGTGCCATCCGGCTGCGGGGTGATGTTGGGCGTGGCGCGCGAGCGCCAGTCGCCGCAGCGGCCGTTGGTCAGCGCCAGGCGGTTCTCCACGCGCAACTGCGCCAGCGCGGGCGTGACCGTCACGTCCACGGTGCGGCCGGCGGCGTCCGGGGTGATCGTGAATGACAGGGTCTTGAAGGCGTACAGCAGCGCGTCCGGATTGACGTTGTAGGCGCGCTGGGACTCGCCGTCGATCGTATAAGTGCCTTCGGCAGCATCCGCGAAGAAGCTGCGGTCGAGCACCACATCGCCGTCGATGGTGGTGGCGCCCGCGTTGCGCGCCGTGGCCACCAGCTTGGCCATTTCCTCCGGCACCAGCTTGGGATCGCCGCGCCCGCGCAGGTAGACGTTGCCGCGGATGGTGCCGTCGGCAGCGGGTTCGCTATCGGCGTAGAGCGAGGTCAGCCAGCGGTAGTCCGGCCCCAGCAGCTGCAGGCCGGCGAAGGTGGTCACCACCTTCATGGTCGAGGCCGGGTTCATCGGCGTCTCGGCGTTCCAGCTCACGCGGGCCTGCGGCGCGCCGACCTTGACCACGTAGAAGCTGGCGGCGGAGAGCGGCACGTTGGCCCGGCGCAGCGCGGCCGTGACCGATGCCGGCAGCCCGGTGCGGGCGGCGGCCAGATCGACGGTGTCGGCGCTCGCGCGGCGGACCGTGGCGGATTTCGATGCAGTGGCTTTGACGGCCTGCGCCGCCTTGGCGGGTTTGGCCTGGGCTCCGGCGATGCCGGTGGAGAGCAGGGCGACGGCGGCGATGGCGGCCGTCAGCGGGAGACGAAGCAGGGCGGGACGATTTGGCATGGCGAGCATGTTAACGCATGCCCGCCATCGGCTGGATGACGTAAAACAGCCGCTTCACGTGCCAGTTCGCCCGTGAAGTCGGCTTGGCGTCTCAGCGACGCTCGGATCTATCAGGGGCAGTCGGCGGCGCAGTCGCGCGGCGTGGCGTTCGGGATCGGAAAGATCGCATCGTAGGCCCAGTTGTAGATCAGCGCGTAGACCATGTAGAAGCCGGCCACGGCGATGTCCATGATGAAGGCATCGACCAGACTGATGTCGAGATACCACGCCACGGACGGCAGGAAGACCAGCAGCAACCCTCCCTCGAACAGGATGGCGTGAAGCACGCGGATGGCTGGCGTCTTCCGCAGCTGCCCCCGGAAGCGCAGCATCGCCTTGTCGAACATCAGGTTGTAGACGTAGTTCCAGACCGCGGCGATCAGCGACGCCACGGCGCCAATCAGGCCCATCTGGTGCAGGGCGTAGCCGAACACCAAACTGGCCAGCGGCGCGAAGGCCAGCAGGCCGATCAGCTCGAAGCCGACGGTATGGCGGATGCGGTCTCCGGTGGTGCGCATGACAGGAACTCCTTGGGATCGATGGAGGCCATTCTATCGGCAGGACAACTTAGGACAAGTTGGATACCATCGGCAAAACAGATGGATCGCTGCCGGTGAGGCGTCGATTCCGTGTCGATGTGATGAAAGGAGTACCCATGAGCCTGTCCCTGGACCAGCTGCAGGCCTTTGTAGCCGCCGCCGAGAGTGGATCGTTCTCGGGCGCGGCGCGCAAGCTCGGCAAGGCGCAGTCGGTGATCAGCGCGGCGGTGGCCAATCTGGAGATCGACCTCGGCAATGCGCTGTTCGACCGCACCGCGCGCTACCCGGTGCTGACGCCGGCTGGCGAGCGCCTGCTGGTGGAGGCGCGCGTGATCCTGGAGCGCTGCGAGCATTTCCGGGGCGTGGCGATGAGCCTGGGCGAGGGCGTGGAGTCGCGCCTGACGCTGGCCGTGGACGAGCTATACCCCGAGGAAGTGCTTGGCGTGCTGCTGGACGAGTTCTCGCAACGCTTTCCCGCCGTGGAGCTGGAGCTGCTGTTCCCGCTGATGGAGGACGTCAGCCGGCTGGTGATGAGCCAGTGCGCGGACCTCGGCATCATGTGGCGGCAGGAAGTGCTGCCGCCCGAACTGGCCTTCCACGCGCTGGGCTGGGTGCCGATGCCGGTGATCTGCGCGCCCGACCATCCACTGGCCGCCCATGCGCAGGTCGATTTCGAGGAATTGAAGCGCCACCGCCAACTGATGGTGGCCACGCGCAGCGACAGCGAGGAGAAGAAGCGGCTGCGCGTGGCGGCCGAGGTCTGGTGGGTGGAGAGCCAGTGGGTGATTGTCGAACTGGTCAAGCGGCGGCTGGGCTGGGCCTTCGTGCCGTGGCACATCGCCGCGAGTTCGCCGGCGGCGGCCACGCTGGTATCGCCCCGGCTGGCCTTCCAGGACCAGGACTGGCCGGTGGCGATGGAGCTGGTCTGGCACAAGCAGCGTCCGCTCGGCAAGGCCGCCACCTGGCTGCGCGAGCGCGTGCGGCAGCAGCCCTTGCCGCTCGCGCCGGCGCGGTACCAGCAGCGTTGATTACTGGGGCGCGGGTTGCGGGGTCGGTTGCGCGGCAGGCTGCGGCGCCTGCGCCGTGTCCGTCCCCTCCGCGTGCCAGCCGCCGCCCAATGCGGCGATCAGCGTGACGGCCGCCGTGTACTGGCGGCCCGTGATCGACAGCGCCGTGCGTTCGGCCGTGTAGGCGGCGGTTTGCGCGGTCAGCACATCGAGCAGCCCGGCCGTGCCCGCCTTGTAGCGATTGTTGACCAGCGCCAGCGCCTCGCGCGCGGAACGCAGCGCGTCGTTCTGCACGGTGGCTTCCTGCCCCAGCAGCCGCGCGGCGGCGAGGTTGTCTTCCACCTCCTGGAACGCGCCCAGCACGGTCTGGCGATAGTTGGCCACGGTCTGGTCATACGCCGCCACGGCCTGGGCCTTGACCGCGCCGCGCAGGCCACCATCGAACACGGTCCCAGCCAGCCCGGCGCCGACGGACCAGACGCGGTCCGGCAAGGACAGCCAGCGCGCCAGCGTGCCCGCCGTCAGCCCGCCCGTGGCTGACAGCGACAGGGTGGGGTAGTACGCCGCCTGCGCCACGCCGATATCGGCATTGGCCGAGGCCATGCGCCGCTCCGCCGCCGCGATGTCAGGCCGGCGCTCCAGCAGCGTCGATGGCACGGCCACCGGCACGTTGGGGATGGCGTCGTCCACCTCGACCACGGCCATGGTCAGGTCCGCCGGCGGCTTGCCGACCAGCACCGCGATGGCGTGTTCCAGCTGCGCGCGTGTGATCTGGATGTCGATCTGCTGCGCCTGCGCACTCTTCAACTGGGTTTCCGACTGCAACACGTCCGAGCGCTGCGCCGTGCCGGCCTGGTACTGATTGCGTACCAGCAGCAGCGACTTCTCGTAGTCGGCCACGGTGCGGTCGAGCAGCGCGCGCTGTGAATCGGCAATGCGCAGCAGGAAGTAGCTCTGCGCCAGCGTGGCCTGCGTGGAGAGCAGCGTGGCGGCCAGATCGGCCTGGCTGGCCTGCGCGCCGGCCTGGGCGCTCTCCACCTGACGGCGGATGCGGCCCCAGACGTCGATCTCCCAACTGGCGGATAGCGTGGCGTTCTGGCCGTTGGTGATGCGGCCGCCGGTGCTGCTGGCGCCGCGCGAGAGGCCGGCGGACGCACCGATCACCGGGAAGAAGCCCGCGCGCGCGGCCTGCAGCGAGGCGGTGGCCTGCCGGTACTGCGCCTCGGCCGCCTTGATGTTCTGGTTCGAGATCTGCACCTGCGCCATCAGGTCGTCCAGCGCCGGGTCGCCGAACACGCGCCACCAGTCGGCGCGCGCCGTGGCGTCCTGCGGCTCGGCAGTCTTCCAGTCGCCGGTCCAGGCCGGCATGGCCTCGCTGGCCTCCTTGAACGCCTTGGGGACGGGCGCATCGGGGCGCTGGTAGTCGGGGCCGACGGCGCAGCCGGCCAGGACCATGCAGGCCAGGGCGATGGCGGAGGCGCCGGGCAGCGAAAGAGGGCGGTTCATCTTCATCATGGAGGTCAGGATTCCAGCCGCGGCGCGGCGTCCGGGCGTTGGCCGTGGCGCTGGCGGCGGGCGCGCCATGCCTGCACGCGCAGGCGCCAGCGGTCGAGCGTGAGGTAGACCACGGGCGTGGTGTAGAGCGTCAGCAACTGGCTCACCACAAGGCCGCCGACAATCGAGATGCCGAGCGGCGCGCGCAGCTCGGCGCCGTCGCCCCGGCCGATGGCCAGCGGCACCGCGCCCAGCAGCGCGGCCATGGTCGTCATCAGGATCGGCCGGAAGCGCAGCAGACAGGCGCGATAGATCGCCTCGCGCGGGCTCATGCCCTCATTGCGCTCGGCGTCGATGGCGAAGTCGATCATCATGATCGCGTTCTTCTTGACGATGCCGATCAGCAGGATCACGCCGATCAGCGCGATGATGCTGAACTCCGTCTTGAACAGCAGCAACGCCAGCAGCGCGCCCACCCCGGCCGAGGGCAGCGTGGACAGGATGGTCAGCGGGTGCACGTAGCTCTCGTACAGGATGCCGAGCACGATGTAGATGGTGATCAGCGCGGCCAGGATCAGGTAGGGCTGGCTCTTGAGCGAGTCCTGGAACGCCTTGGCACCACCCTGGAAGTTGGCCTGGAGCGTCTCCGGGGCGCCGATCTTGGCCAGCGCCTGGCGGATGGCGTCGGTGGCCTCCGACAGCGAGAACCCTTCGGCCAGGTTGAACGAGATCGTGGAGGCGGCGAACTGGCCCTGGTGGTTCACGCCGAGCGGCGTGCTGGTCGGCGTGACGCGCGCGAAGGCCGAGAGCGGCACCCGCCGGCCGTTACCGGTGACCACGTAGATGTCCTGCAGCGCATGCGGCCCCTGCAGGTACTCCGGGCTCAGCTCCATCACCACGCGGTACTGGTTCAGCGGGTGGTAGATCGTCGAGACCAGCCGCTGGCCGAAGGCGTCGTTGAGCACCGCATCCACCTGCTGGGCGGTGACGCCGAGCTTGGAGGCGGTGTCCCGGTCGATGATCACCGAGGTCTGCAGGCCCTTGTCGTTGGTATCGGTATCCACATCCTCGATCCCCTTGATGTTCGAGATCGCCGCGCGCACCTTGGGCTCCCAGGTGCGCAGCGTCTCCAGGTCGTCGGACTGGAGCGTGAACTGATACTGCGAACTGCTCTGGCGCCCACCCACGCGGATGTCCTGCACCGATTGCAGGTAGAGGTTGGCGCCGGGCTCCTTGGCCAGCTTCAGGCGCAGCCGGGCGATGATGGCGTCGGCAGACTCCTTGCGCTCGTTCAGCGGCTTCAGCGTCACGAACATCTGCCCCGTATTGCGCTGCGAGCCGCCGGTGAAGCCGGTGACGTTGACCACGGCCGGATCGGACTGGACGATCTTGATGAAGTTGTCGAGCTTGCCGCGCATGGCCTGGAACGAGGTGGCCTGGTCCGCGCGGATGAAGCCGATCAGCCGGCCGGTGTCCTGCTGCGGGAAGAAGCCCTTCGGCACGACCACGTAGAGCCAGACGTTCAGCGCCATGGTGGCCAGCAGGATCACCCAGACCAGCCTGGCGTGCCGCAGCGCGAAGTCCAGCGAACGCGCGTAGCGGTCGTGCATCCAGTTGAACACGCGCTCGCTGGCCTGGTAGAAGCGGCCCTGGCTGGCCTTGTGCTCGTCCACGGGGCGCAGCAGCCGCGCGCACATCATCGGCGTGGTGGTCAGCGACACGACCAGCGAGACCAGGATGGCCACCGACAGCGTGATGGCGAACTCCTGGAACAGCCGGCCCACGATCCCGCCCATCATCAGCAGCGGGATGAACACGGCGATCAGCGACAGGCTCATCGACAACACCGTGAAGCCCACCTCGCGCGCCCCGCGCAGGGCGGCCGCGCGCGGCTTCATGCCATTCTCGATATGGCGCGAGATGTTCTCCAGCACCACGATGGCGTCATCGACCACGAAGCCGGTGGCAATCGTCAGCGCCATCAGCGACAGGTTGTTGAGCGAGAACCCGCAGAGGTACATCACGGCGAACGTGCCGACCAGCGACACCGGCACGGCCACGCTCGGGATCAGCGTGGCGCGCACGTTGCGCAGGAACAGGAACACCACCATGATCACCAGCGCCACGGAGATCATCAGCGTGTGCTCCACCTCGCGCAGGGAGGCGCGGATGGTGGGCGTGCGGTCCATCATCACGTCCATCGAGATGCTGGCCGGGATCATCTTGCGCAGCTGCGGCAGCATCTCGTTGACGCGGTCCACGGTCTCGATGATGTTGGCGCCGGGCGAGCGGTTCAGCACCAGCAGCACCGACGGCTTGCCGTTGGCCGAGCCGGCATTGCGGATGTCCTGCACCGAATCCACCACGCTGGCCACGTCCTGGAGCCGGATCGGCACCGCGAAGGCGTTGGGGCCGGCGGCGGCGCTGTTGCCGCCCGTGGCGCCCGAGCTGACGGTGGTGGTGCCGCTGCTGGTGGTGATGGTGGTAGTGGTGATCCCGTTGACGGTCTTGGTGCTCACCCCGCCGCCGGCCGTGGCGTTGGCCGTGCTGGCAATCAGCGCGCCGGCCGAGGCGGACGAATACGTGCCCGGCGTGGCGTAGCGCACGATCAGCGGCATGTAGTCCTTGGCCGTCATTGCCTGGTCGTTGGCGTAGACCTGCCAGTTGTTGACGTTGTTCTCGAGCACGCCGAGCGGGCGGTTGGCGTTGGTGGCCGAGATCGTGTTGCGCACGTCCTCGAGCGAGATGCCGTACTTGTTCAGCGCCGTGGGGTTCAGCTCCACCCGCACCGCCGGCAGCGAGGCGCCGCCAATCGTCACCTGGCCCACGCCCTCCACCTGCGACAGTTTCTGGGAGAGGATGGTCGAGGCGGCGTCGTAGAGCTGGCCGCGCGTCATGGTGGGCGAAGTCAGCCCGATGATCATGATCGGCGCGTCGGCCGGGTTGACCTTGCGATAGGTCGGATTGTTCGGCAGGCTGGTCGGCAGCGTCCCGCGTGAGGCGTTGATGGCCGCCTGCACGTCCCGCGCGGCGCCGTCGATGTCACGCGAGAGGTCGAACTGCAGCGTCACCCGCGTGGAGCCCAGCGAGCTGCTGGAGGTGATCTCGGTCACCCCAGCGATGGTGCCCAGCGCGCGCTCCAGCGGCGTGGCCACGGTCGCCGCCATGGTCTCGGGGCTGGCGCCGGGCAGCGACGCCGAGACCGAGATGGTCGGGAAGTCCACCTGCGGCAGCGGCGAGACCGGCAGCAGCCGGAACGCCGCGAGGCCCGCCAGCAGGATGCCGATGGTCAGCAGCGCGGTGGCAACCGGGCGTTGGATGAAGGCGGCCGACAGGTTCATCAGGCGTGCGGCTCCTGCGGGTTCGCGTTCGGATTCGGGTTCGGGCGGGGACGATGGGCGTCCTCGTTGTCGCCACCGTCGTCAGGATCGCCGAAGCGGCGTTTGCGCCACCCCTTGAGCCGCATCGCCACGCTGTCGAATGCCAGGTAGATCACCGGCGTGGTGAACAGCGTCAGCACCTGGCTGACCAGCAGGCCGCCGACCATCGTCACGCCCAGCGGCCGGCGCAGCTCGGAGCCGATGCCCGTGCCCAGCATCATCGGCAGGGCGGCCAGCAGGGCGGCCATGGTCGTCATCAGGATCGGGCGGAAGCGCAGCAGGCAGGCCTGGAAGATGGCGTCGCGCGGCGCCATGCCGCCCTCACGCTCGGCCTCGAGCGCGAAGTCGATCATCATGATGGCGTTCTTCTTGACGATGCCGATCAGCAGGATGATGCCGATGATCGCAATGATGCCGATGTCCTGCCCCGAGACCAGCAGCGCCAGCAGCGCCCCCACGCCGGCCGAGGGCAGCGTGGACAGGATGGTCACCGGGTGGATCGTGCTCTCGTAGAGCACGCCCAGCACGATGTACATCGTGATCACGGCGGCCAGGATCAGCCACAGCGTGTTGGAGAGCGAGGCGCGGAAGGCCAGCGCGGCGCCCTGGAACTCGGTGACCATCGAGATCGGCAGGTTCAGCTCCTTCTCGATCTGCGTGATCTTGTCCACGGCGGCGCCCAGGGACTCGCCCGGGGCCAGGTTGAACGAGACCGTCGCGGCCGGGAACTGGCCCTGATGGTTGATCACCAACTGGCCGGTGCGCTCGCTGATGCGGGCGATGGCGCCCAGCGGCACCTGCCCGCCCGACGACGACGGCAGGCGCAACTCGGCCAGCGACTGCGGGCTGGTGCGGAACTGCGGCATGGTCTCCAGCACCACGCGGTACTGGCTGGACTGCGTGAAGATGGTCGACACCAGCCGCTGGCCGAAGGCGCTGTAGAGTGCGCTGTCGATCACGGCCGTGGTGATGCCGAACCGCGCGGCGGCGTCCCGGTCGATGTCCACATAGGCGCGCAGGCCGTTGTTCTGCTGGTCGCTCGCCACGTCGCGCAGTTCGGGTTCCTGACGCAGGCGCTCCACCAGCTTGGGCACCCATTCGGCCAGCGTGGCCGGGTCCGGGTCTTCCACGGTGAACTGGTACTGCGTGCGCGAGACGCGATCCTCGATGGTCAGGTCCTGCACCGGCTGGGTGTAGAGCGAGACGCCGCCCAGCTGCTGCACGGCGTCCTGGAGCCGCTGCGTGACCACCGCCATGCTGTCCCGGTCGGCCTTGGGCTTGAGGTTGATCAGCATGCGCCCGGCGTTGAGCGTGGTGTTGGTGCCATCCACGCCGATGAACGACGAGACGCTGGCCACCGCCGGGTCCTGCAGGATCACCTTCTGCACGGCCTCCTGCTTGCGGCCCATCGCCGCGAACGAGGTGGTCTGCGAGGCCTCGGTGATGGCCTGGATCACGCCGGTGTCCTGCACCGGGAAGAAGCCCTTCGGCACCAGCATATAGAGCAGGCCGGTCAGCACCAGCGTGCCCACGGCCACCACCAGCGTGGCGGTCTGGCGGTCCAGCACCCACTCAAGCGCCTGGCCGTAGCGGCGGATCACGTTGTCGAAGAAGCGGCCCGTGGCACGATGGAAGCGCGGCAGTTCCTCCTCGGGCACGTGGCGCAGCAGGCGCGCGCACATCATCGGCGTCAGCGTCAGCGACACCACGGCCGAGATCAGGATCGACACCGCAAGCGTGATGGCGAACTCGCGGAACAGCCGGCCGACCACATCGCCCATGAACAGCAGCGGGATCAGCACGGCCACCAGCGAGAAGGTCAGCGAGATGATGGTGAAGCCGATCTGCTTGGAGCCCTTGAGCGCCGCCGCCATCGGGGAATCGCCTTCCTCGATGTAGCGCATGATGTTCTCGATCATCACGATGGCGTCATCCACCACGAAGCCGGTGGCGATGGTCAGCGCCATCAGCGTCAGGTTGTTGATCGAGAAGCCGGCCATGTACATCACGCCGAAGGTGCCGACCAGCGAGAGCGGCACCGCCACGCCCGGGATGATGGTGGCCGGGATGTTGCGCAGGAAGACGAAGATCACCATCACCACCAGCGCGATGGCCAGCAGCAGCTCGAACTGCACATCCTTGACCGAGGCGCGGATGGTGGTGGTGCGGTCGGTCAGCAGCTGCACGTGCACCGAGGCCGGCAGCGCCGCCTGCAGCTGCGGCAGCAGCGTCTTGATGCGGTCCACCACCTCGATCACGTTGGCGCCGGGCTGGCGCTGGATGTTCAGCACGATGGCCGGGCGGCTGTTGGCCCAGGCGGCCAGCCGGCTGTTCTCGGGGCCGTCGACGATGTCGGCCACGTCGGTGATGCGGATCGGCGCGCCGTTCTGGTAGCCGATGATGATCTGGCGGTATTCGTCGGCGGAGCGGAGCTGGTCGTTGGCGTCGATGGTGGAGGCGCGCGCGGGGCCGTCGAAGCTGCCCTTGGCGCCGTTCACGTTGGCGCTGCCGATGGCGGTGCGCAGGTCGTCGATCGACATGCCCAGCGCGGCCAGCGCGGTGGGATTGGCCTGGATGCGCACGGCGGGGCGCTGCCCGCCGCTGATGGTGACCAGCCCCACGCCCTGGATCTGCGAGATCTTGGCGCCCACGCGGGTGTCCACCATGTCCTGCAGCTTGGGCAGGGGCAGGGTGTCCGAGGTCATCGCCAGCGTCATGATCGGCGCATCGGCCGGATTGACCTTGCTGTAGACCGGCGGCATGGGCAGGTCCGAGGGCAGCAGGTTGCCGCCCGCGTTGATGGCGGCCTGCACCTGCTGCTCGGCCACGTCCAGCGACAGCGACAGCTCGAACTGCAGCGTGATGACCGACGCGCCGCCAGAGGACGACGACGACATCTGCTTGAGCCCCGGCATCTGGCCGAACTGGCGCTCCAGCGGCGCCGTGACCGAGGAGGTCATGACGTCCGGGCTGGCGCCGGGGTAGAGCGTGGTGACCTGGATGGTCGGGTAATCCACCTCCGGCAGCGCGGACAGCGGCAGCAGCCGGTACGCCACCAGCCCGGACAGCAGGATGGCCAGCATCAGCAGCGCCGTGGCCACCGGCCGTTCGATAAAGATGCGTGAGGGATTCATGCCGTCTCGGGTGCGTCGCCGTGCTTACTGCTGCGGCCGTTGGCCGACGGTGCCGGTGGGGTTGGCCGGCGTGTTCGTGGTCGGGTTCGGATTGGTGTCGCCGTCACGGGGGCGCCGGCGCTCGGCTGCGGCGCCGGAGGCGCCCATCGCCCCAACCGCTCCGGAGGCATCGCTGGCCCCGGCGTGCGGGCCGCTGGCACCGCCATGGCGCCGGCCACGCCCGCGGGGCGAACTGGCCGGCGTGGTGGCGGCGGCACGCGCGGCCGGGTCCACGGCTTCCACGATCATGCCTTCCTTGAGGCGGTCGGCGCCGTCCACGACCACGCGCTGGCCCGGCTCCAATCCTTTCATGACGGCAGTCTGGGCGCCATCGGTCGGCCCCAGCGTGACCACCTGCACCTTCACCTGGTTGTCATCGCCCACCACGTAGACGAAGGTGCCCTGCTGGCCGCGCTGGATGGCGGCCACCGGGATCACGGTGGCGTCCACCAGCGTGTCCACGCGCGTGCGCACATTCACGAACTGGTTCGGGAACAGCATGCCGTCCGTGTTCGGGAAGATGGCCTTGAGCTTGACGGTGCCCGTGGTGGTGTCGATCTGGTTGTCGGTGGTCAGCAGCGTGCCTTCGCCAAGCTGGTTGCGCACCTGGCGGTCCCACGCCTGCACCGGCAGCTTCTCGCCGGCGTTGAGCTTCTTCAGCACGGCCGGCAGGTTGTCTTCGGGAATGGTGTAGAGCACGGCAATCGGCTGGATCTGGGTGATCAGCGCGATGCCGTTGGTGTCGCTGGTGCCGACGATGTTGCCCGGGTCCACCTGCCGCAGGCCGATGCGGCCCGAGTTGGGCGCCACGATCCTGGTATAGCCGAGCTGGATGCGGGCGTTATCCACATTGCCCTGGTCGGTCTTCACGGTGCCCTCGTACTGGCGCACCAGCGCGTCCTGGGTATCCACCTGCTGCTTGGAGATGGAGTCCTGCGCCAGCAGCGTCTTGTAGCGCTGCTGGTCCAGCCGGGCGTTCTGGAGCAGCGCCTGGTCCCGCGCGAGCTGGCCCACGGCCTGGTCGAGCGTGGCCTGGAACGGGCGCGGGTCGATCTCCGCCAGCACGTCGCCGGCCTTGACCATCTGGCCTTCCTTGAACAGCACCTTCAGCAGCGGGCCCGAGACCTGGGCGCGCACGGTGACATTGGTCACCGGCGTCACGTTGCCCAGGCCGTTGAGCACCACGTCCATGTCACGCCGGGCCACCGTGTTGACCACCACGGGCGAACGCGGTTGCGCGCCCGGGCCGCCCGGGCCCCCTGGGCCGCTGGCACCCATGCGGCGACCCGCGCCGGGGCCGCTGGCGCCGCCGGTGGCCGCGCCGGCCTCCTGCGCGGCCTGCCGGTGGCTGTGCCAGTACCAGCCGACGCCGGCCAGCACGACGATGACGGCCACGGCGATCCAGGTGCGGCGGCGGGCCGGGCCGGGGCGGCGCGGCGGGGAGGGCGGAAGAGATTGACCTTGTTCGGGGCTGGACATAGACCGGGAATCCTGGGGACGGCACGACGAAGGGCGTACCAACGGGCTTGCTCGGCATATCGGGGCAAATGACCCCATATGGCGGCGAAGTTGCAGCAGTATGCCGCAGGCGGGCACGGCTGCGGTGCCATGGCCTGAAGGATAATGTGCCGCCGCCATCCCACCTGTTTCGTGGCGTCCCGCTTTTATTACATCGGATTACGATGGCGCCGGGTGTAACCTCCGGAAACAAAACGGTCGGGGTAAATCGCCATCTGGCGCTGCCGGCCTGACTATCATGTGGCTATGCGAACGAACCAGCCTACCCAGATCCTCGTCGTCGACGACGATCCCGAACTGCGCGACCTCCTGCGCGAGTACCTGACCAGCCAGGGTTATGCCGTCTCGGTCCTGCACGATGGCGATGGCCTCCAGGCCCGCCTCGAGCGCGAGCGGCCGGCGCTGATCGTGCTCGACCTGATGATGCCGAAGGTGGACGGCCTGACCGCGCTGCGCAACCTGCGCGCCAAGAACGACGACATCCCGGTGATCCTGCTCACGGCGCGCAGCGACGAGATCGACCGCATCGTCGGGCTGGAGATCGGCGCCGACGACTACCTCGGCAAGCCGTTCTCGCCGCGCGAGCTGCTGGCGCGCATCAACGCGGTGCTGCGGCGCAAGCTGGCGCGCCCGGCCGCCGCGCCCGAGGACCGCGAGTCGGTGGCATTCGGGCCGTTCCGCGTCAATTTCCGGCTGCGCACGCTGTTGCGCAACGACCAGTCGGTGCAGATCAGCGATACCGAGTTCGCGCTGCTCAAGCTGCTGCTGTCCCACCCGCTGGAAGTGCTCTCGCGCGAACGCATCGTCGAGCTGATGTATGGCAGTGCCAGCGGCATCAGCGACCGCGGCATCGACGTGCAGATCTGGCGCCTGCGCCGCCTGCTCGACGAGGACGCCCAGCGTCCGCGCTATATCCAGACCGTACGGGGCCGGGGCTACACCTTCGTGCCTGACGAAGCCGAGGACAGCATTCCGCAATGAAGCTGAGGATCGACACCCTGTTCGGCCGCATGGCGCTGCTGATTGCGGCCGTGCTGTTCATCAGCCATTTCTCGTGGCTGGCCATCCTGCGCATGGACCGCCGGCAGCAGCAGATCGACTATTCGGTGGAGCAGATGATGTTCCAGCTGAAGAGTATCGAGCGCGCGCTGGACGCGAAGCCGCCGGTGGCGCTGCCGAGCCTGGTCGAGGTGGCCGATACCGCCGAGGCCGACGAGCATTCGGCCGATCCCGCGCCGGGCCGCCCGCGCCGGCTGGTGGAGCAGTTCGTGCGCCAACTGCCCGCCGGGACGCAGATCCGCCTGGAAGACGAGACCACGCCGCGCCTCTGGATCAAGCTGCCCACGCGCGCGCAGTGGATCGCCATGCCGATTCTGTTCGTGCACAATCCGCCGCCCGACAACCGCATGGTGCCCGGCGTGGTGCTGGTGGTGGGGGTGGCGATCATCTTCGCGCTGCTGATTGCGTGGCAGATCCAGCGCCCGGTGCGCGACATGGCCGAGGCCGCCGAGCAGCTTTCCCGCCAGCATGCGGTCAAGCCGCTGCGCGAGCGCGGGCCGCATGAGCTGCGCCAGTTGATCGTGCGTTTCAATCGGATGGTGGCGGACCTCGCGCGCATCGACCAGGAGCGCAATACGATGCTGGCCGGCATCGCCCACGACCTGAAGACGCCGCTGGCGCGGCTGCGGCTGCGTGCCGAGATGCTGTCCGACCCCAAGGCGGCGGCCGGCGTCACCCGCGACGTGGATTCCATGGCGGCGATCGTCGAACAGTTCCTGAGCTTCGCCCAGAGCAGCGAGCCGACCGCCCGCCCGGTGCCGGTGGACAAGCGCATCGGCGAACTGGCGCTGTCGCTGCAGGAGCAGGACCGCACCGTGGTGCTGGAACTGGCCGCTGGCGAGGGCTTCCGGATGATCGCCACCCAGCTTGATCGCATCATCGGCAATCTTGTCGACAACGCCTATGCCTACGGCGCGCCGCCCGTCTGCGTGGCGACGGCACGGGGGCCGGACGGCTGGCGGCTGACGGTGGAAGATCAGGGACCCGGGATTCCGGAAGAGGCGATGGAGCGCGTGACGCTGCCATTCGTGCGGCTGGACCCGGCGCGTGGTGGCAATGCCCACTCGGGACTCGGCCTGGCCATCGTGGACCGCCTGGTGCGGCAGGGCGGCGGGCGGCTGATGCTGCTCAACCGGCCCGACGGCGGCCTGCGGGTGGAGATGGTGTTCCCGTTCGCGGCGCTGGCGCAGGCCGCGTAACGGTCAGTAACGGACAGTAGCGGTCAGGCTGGCGAGGTGCCCTCAGCCAGCCTTCTTCTTCTCGCCGATCCGGCTTTCCTTGCCGGCCAGCAGCTTGGCGATGTTCTGGCGGTGGCGCACCACCAGCAGCACGCCGATCACGAAGACCGCGCCGGTGATGATATCCACGCCGAACATCAGCACATAGAAGAACGGCGCGAAGATGGCCGCCACCAGCGCGGCCAGCGACGAATAGCGGAAGAAGAACGCGATGATCAGCCAGGTGGCCAGCGTGCCGGCGCCCAGCAGCGGATGGATCGCGAACAGGATGCCGGCGGCCGTGGCCACGCCCTTGCCACCCGCGAAGCGGTGGAACACCGGGAACAGGTGGCCCAGGAACACGCCCAGCGCCGCGAGCGCCACGCCCGAATCCTCCAGCCCGTAGCCCGGGCCGAAGTGCCGGGCCAGCCAGACCGCGAACCAGCCCTTCAGGCCGTCCCCAATCAGCGTCAGGATGGCCGCCTTCTTGTTGCCCGTGCGCAGCACGTTGGTGGCGCCGGGGTTGCCCGAGCCATAGCTGTGCGGGTCCGGCAGGCCCATGAGCTTGCTGACCACGACGGCAAAGGACACCGACCCGATCAGGTAGGCGACGACGGCGAATAGCAGGTTGACCATTGCAGGGGAATCTTTTTGGGGGTTTCAGGCTGGCGCGATTGTAGCGCGCCCGTCCGTGTCAGTCAGGCTCGGGTCAGCCCCGATTCCATCCGATTTCAGTCCGGCAGGGCGCACTCGACCGGCTTGGCCTCCAGCAGCCGCGTCAGCACCTCCGGCGAGATGCTGACCAGATAGCCGCGCCGCCCGCCGTTGATATAGATCCGCTCCAGCGCCAGCACGCCGGCCTCCACATAGACCGGCATCCGCTTCTTCGTGCCGAACGGCGACGTCCCGCCGACCATGAAGCCGCTGTGGCGCTGCGCTACCTCGGGCTTGCACGGCTGCACGCTCTTGCAGCCAATCTGCCGCGCCAGGTTCTTGGTCGAGACCGAGCAATCGCCATGCATCAGCACGATCAGCGGCTGCGCGCGCTCGTCCTCCATGACCAGGGTCTTGACCACGTCGTGCTCGGGCACGCCCAGCTGGCGGGCAGACTCGCCGGTGCCGCCGTGGTCGACATATTCATAGGGATGCTCGCCGAAATCCACGCCATGCCGGCGCAGCATCTGCGTGGCGGGGGTCTCGGAGATGTGTTTCGCTTTGCTCATGAGGCGCGGCGCGGCAGGGGGTTAGCCGCGCGGATGGTGGTGGAGATGCAACTCGCGCAGGCGCTCGCGCGCCACGTGCGTGTAGATTTGCGTGGTGGAGATATCGGCATGGCCCAGCAGCAGCTGCACCACGCGCAGGTCGGCGCCATGGTTCAGCAGGTGCGTGGCGAACGCGTGCCGCAGCGTATGTGGCGAAAGCGGCGCATGGATGCCGCCTTCGCGCGCGTGCTTCTTGATCAGGTGCCAGAAGGTCTGGCGCGTCATGCCCTCACCGCGCTGCGTGACGAACAGCGCGTCGCAGGGGCGCCCGGCCAGCAGCGCGGGGCGCGACTCGGCCAGGTAGCGGCGCAGCCAGTCGCCGGCCTGCGCGCCGAACGGCACCAGCCGCTCCTTGTTGCCCTTGCCGCCCACGATGCGCGCCACGCCCTCGTTCAGGCCGATTTCCACGGTCTTCATGTTGGTCAGCTCGGACACGCGCAGCCCGCTCGCGTACATCAGCTCGAGCATGGTGCGGTCGCGCAGCCCCAGCGGGGTGTCGGTATCGGGGGTTTCGAGCAGGGCCTCGACCTGCGCTTCGGAGAGCGTCTTCGGGAAGCGCGGCGGCTGTTTGGCGGGCCGCAGCAGCAGGCACGGATCGGCCTGGATCATGTGCTCGCGCAGCGCCCACTGGTAGAAGCGGCGGAACACCGTGAGCCGCCGGTTGGCCGACGAGGCCCGTGTCTCCAGATGGCGCGCGGCGAAGTAGGCGGACAGCAGGGTGTCGTCCACGCCCAGCAGCTTGCCGTGGGCGGCGCCGTGGAGCCAGCGCGCCAGCAGGGCCAGGTCGCGGCGATAGGCGTCGATGGTGTTGCGCGACAGGCCGTCTTCGAGCCACAGCGCGTCGCAGAAGCGATCGACCAGCGCGAGATCGGCGCTGGGATCGGTGCCGGCCGGAGCCTCGGCGTGCACAACCTCGCTCATAGCAGCATCGCGCCCTCGTGGCGCAGCAGCCAGCGTTTCACGCCGAGGTGGAAGCCTTCCTCGCCATGATGGGCGAAGCCCCCGAGCCCGTTGGCGGCCACCACGCGATGGCAGGGAATGACCACCGGGAACCAGTTCTGCCCGCACGCCTGCCCCACGGCACGCGGCATGCTTTGCAGGCGCTTGGCGATGGTGCCGTAGGTGGTCAGGCCGCCACGCGGCACGGCCGAGATGGCGTCCCAGACCTTGCGCTGGAACGCGGTGCCGCGATGGGCCAGCGGCAGGTCGAACACGGTGTCGGGGTCGGCGTAGTAGGCGTCCAGCTGCGCGGCCACGCGGCGCGCGAGGGCGCTGGCCGGGGCAATCAGCTCGAAGCTGTCGGGCAGGTAGACGATTTCGTGGACGTGCTCGCCATCGGCACGCACGCCGATCTTGCCGAAAGGCGCGGGCAGGACGGCATCGAAGCGGTGGGACATGGCTGGCGGACGGCTGGGGTGATGACCCCGGATTTTATGCCGATTCGCGCCGGTGCTGCGGTTTGCGCCTCTCTCCCTCTGGGAGAGAGGCCGGGAGAGAGGGCAGGCGCTGGCCGGAGCCTGCATGCTGGAACACACCGAAGGCTCCGCTTGATGTGGCCGCATGCTAGACCACCCCTCTCCCCGACCCTCTCCCACTGAGGGGAGAGGGAGCAAAACTCGTGGTCCTGAAGGGCCACTTGGGCGTACTTACTGCTCCAGCTTGATGTTCTGCACCTTCACAAGCGTCTTCATCTTGTCGAATTCCTTCTTGATCTCGGCGGCGTGCTGGGCCGGGGTGTTGCCCGACGGCTCGGCGCCAGCCGTGCGCAGGCGCTGGACGAAGTCCTTGTCCTGCAGCGCCTTGACGGCCGCCGCGTTCAGCTTGGCGATTACGTCGTCCGGCGTGCCGGCGGGGGCCACCAGGCCGTACCAGGCCGGGTCATTCGGCTCCTTCAGGCCCATTTCGCCGAAGGTCGGCACGTTGGGCAGGCCGTCCACGCGCTTGTCCCACGCCACCACCAGCGCGCGCAGCTTGCCGGCCTTGATGTAGGGCATCGACGACGGCAGGTTGTCCACCATGATCGGCACCTGGCCGGCCAGCACGTCGTTCAGCGCCGGGCCTGCGCCACGGTACGGAATGTGCACCATGAACGTCTTGGTCGAGACCTTGAACTGCTCGCCCAGCATGTGGCCGAAGCCGCAGGTGCCCGATGACGCGTACGAGTACTTGCCCGGATTGGCCTTCAGCACGGCCAGGAACTCCTTGTAGTCCTTGGCCGGGAAGTTCGGATTCACGGCGATCACGTTGGCCACGTTGGCCACGTTCGTGATGGGCTTGAAGTCCTTGATCGGGTCGTACGACAGCTTCGGGTTGCAGGCCGGGTTCACGGCCATGGTCGAAACCGTGGAGATGCCGATGGTGTAGCCATCCGGCGGGGCCTTGGCGATGGCGTCGGCGCCAATCGAACCGCCCCCGCCAGCGCGGTTTTCCACCACCACGGGCTGGCCGAGGATGCGGCTCATCTGGTCGGCCACGCCACGGCCCACGATGTCGGTGGTGCCACCCGGCGCGAACGGAATGATCAGGCGGATCGGCTTGGTCGGAAAGCTTTGCGCGTGCGCCACGGAAGCCACCGAGGCGATGGCGGCAACGGCCAGGGTCAGTGCGGTTTTACGAGCGTGCATGAGAAGAGAGTCTCCCGTTCTGAAAGCCGGACGGATCGCGCCCGGGGAGGTCATAAAACGCCGGCGAGCGTTGCGCCGGCGGCGTTGCGGATTCAGCCGCCCAGCAGGCCGCGCTTGAGTTCGCGGTCCACCGGATGTTCGCCCAGGAAGATGCGCAGCACCGCCTGGTAGAAGTCCTCGCCCGGAATCGGCCGCCCGCGCGGGATGCCGTTGACGGCCACCACGGTGCCGCTTTCGGGCGCGTAGTCGAAGTTGATGACATCGCCCCGGCGCGCCGTGCCGACCAGGTTCATGGTCTGCTCGAGCTGGGTGAGGCGGTCGGCCAGCAGCTTTAGCTGCGGCTCGGAGTGGTTCTCGCGCAGGCCCGTGTTCAGCGCCTTGACGAAGGCATCGGACTCCACCTCGCGCAGCGGGCGGATCTGCAGCCGCTTGGGCCCGTGCGTGCCCAGCGCCACGGTGGCGTTGCGCGAACGCTCGGGCAGGTAGAGCCCGGCCGCGTAGCCCTTGATGACGAACACCGCGCGCAGCCCGGCGCCATTCAGTTGCAGTTCCTTGCCGCCGACGCGCGTGGCGTCGTCGAAGCGCACCCCCTCGATCTCCATCGCCATGGCATGCGTGGAGATGGCCGACAGCGGCGACAGCAGGCCCACGGCCACGGCGAGCGCGGCGGCGTGTCTGCGGAGAGCGGTGGATCGGCAGGCGGGGACCTTCATGGGTGCGGCGGGCAAGACGAAATTTGGCATGCCATGTTGCCGGAGTTCTGGAACAATACCCATCCGTATCTGCCCTAGTCTGCACATTTGGCCGTGCCTGCCGAGGGGGTTCCCCGCCCGCGTTCCCGGCTGCCGCATGCGTCACAAGGGTGGTCTGTCGTGCATAAAAACTAAAGAGACATGTCTTCAGCATTGCTGCTGGTGCCGGACTTCAGCCTGATCCTGATCGGCTGGCTGCTGGTCCGCTACACGCCGTTCGACCGCGTGTTCTGGTCCGGCGTGGAACGCCTGGTTTACTTCGTCCTGTTCCCGGCGTTGCTGTTGCAATCCACCAACAGTGCCAGGTTCGATTTCTCCTCCACCTCGGCCATGCTGGGGCTGGCGCTGGCCACCACGCTCTTGGGCGTGGTCACGGGCTGCCTCGTCAAATTCGTGCTGCGGCCGGCCCCGCTCGACTTCGCCTCGGGGCTCCAGACCGCCTTCCGCTTCAATTCCTATATCGGGCTGGCCCTGGCGTCGCGGCTGGGCGGCAGCGAGGGGCTCGCGCTGATGGCGCTGGTCGTGGGCGTGACCGTGCCGCTGTGCAACGTGGTGGCGGTGTGGGCGCTGGCGCGGCATGGGGAGTCCCGGCTGCTGCGCGAGCTGGCGCGCAATCCGCTGATCCTGGCCACGGCGGGCGGGCTGATTACCAACCTGCTTGGCCTGCATCCGCCCGAAGTGGTGGCGATGACGCTCAACCGGATCGGCTCGGCCTCCACGGCGCTGGGCTTGATGACCGTGGGCGCCGGGCTCCAGATGCGCGGCGCCACGGGCGCGATCGGGCCCGTGGCGTGGTGGTGCGGCGTGAAGCTGCTGGCGATGCCGGCCTTCGCGTGGCTGGCTGGCCGCTACCTGCCGCTGACGGCGCTCCAGTACCAGATCGTGGTGCTGTTCGCCTCGCTGCCCACGGCGCCGAGCGCGTACATCCTCGCGGTGCGCATGGGCGGCAATGGGCCGATGGTGGCGGCGACGATCTCGCTGATGACCATCGCCGCCATCGTCACCACGCCGTTCTGGCTGGCGCTGGTCAGCTAGGGGGCGGGGGCGGCCGGGGAGGGGTCCTGGGCCAGTGCCCAGTCGATATGCTCGCGCACAAGCGGCGTGGCGGCGTCCTGCCGGGCCCGCAGCGCGGCGCGGATGCGCCCGGCCAGCGCCGGATCGGTACCGGCCGCCGCGCGCAGGCTGTTGCCCAGCCCCACGGCGAGGTTGCGCAGCCAGCGTTCATGGCCGATGCGGCGGATCGGGCTGCCTTCCAGCCGCTGGTTGAACTCGGCCTCGGTCCAGTCGAACAGGTCGACCATGTCGGGCGCGTCGAAGCCATTGCGTACGTCGAAATCGGGCAGCGTGGCCCGGTGCGCGAACTTGTTCCACGGGCAGGCGAGCTGGCAGTCGTCGCAGCCATAGACGCGGTTGCCCATCGGCGCGCGGAATTCCTCGGGAATCGGCCCCTTGTGCTCGATAGTCAGGTAAGAAATGCAACGCCGGGCGTCGAGCCGGTACGGCTCCAGGATGGCGGCGGTGGGGCAGATGTCGATGCAGCGGCGGCAGTTGCCGCAGTGGGGGGCCTCGGGCGGGTCCGCAGGCAGGGGCAGGTCGACGAGGATTTCGCCGAGGAAGAACATCGAGCCGCCGTCGCGGTCCAGCAGCAGCGTGTGCTTGCCGCGCCAGCCCAGCCCGGCCTGGCTGGCCAGCGCCACCTCCATCACCGGCGCGGAATCCGTGAACACGCGATAGCCGAACGGGCCGATGGCCTGCTCGATGCGCGCCGCCAGCTGCTGGAGCCGGTTGCGCAGCACCTTGTGATAGTCGCGGCCCCGGGCGTAGAGCGAGAGCACGGCCGTGGACGGATCGTCGAGCCGCGCGAGTTCGTGGCCGCGCCAGTCGTCGGGGCCTTCGGCAGGCAAATAGGGCATGCGGGCGACGATGGCCCGCACCGTGCCCGGCACCAGTTCGGCCGGCCGGGCGCGCCGCATGCCGTGGTTGGCCATATAATCCATGTCGCCGTGGTAGCCCGCCTGCAACCACGCCAACAGGCCCGCTTCCGCGTGGCGCAGATCGACATCGGCGATGCGGATCGCATCGAAGCCAAGCGCCGCGCCCCAGCCACGCATGGACTGCGCCAGGGCGGCCAGATCCGGTGGCGCCTGTGGCGAGATTTCAGTGGGGGCGGGTGCTGCGACATCGATCATTCCTGAATTGTACGCAATGCCCCTGCTCGAAGAACGCATCCTGACGCTGCCGGACGAGGCCGCCACCGCCCGCTTCGGCGCCGCGCTGGCCGCCACGGTGCAGGCCATGCCGCCGCGCACGGTGCATGTGCAGCTCTCGGGCGACCTGGGCGCGGGCAAGACCACGCTCTCGCGCGCCGTGCTGCGCGCGCTGGGTCACGCCGGCAAGGTCCGCAGCCCCACCTACACGCTGTGCGAGCCCTACGAGGTGGCCCGGGCCGATGGCTCGCCCCTCACCGTCTACCACTTCGACCTGTACCGCTTCGCGGACCCCGAGGAGTGGATCGACGCCGGATTCCGCGACTGTTTCGCCGAGCCGGCGTTCAATCTCGTCGAATGGCCGGAAAAGGCGGGCCGCCTGCTTGGGGAACCGGACCTCCACGTGTTGCTCCAATCGGACATCCGCGCGCTGGAATTGGCCGCGGGCGCCGATCCGGAAGGCGCCGATCCCCGCATGGCCACGCTGCGGGCCTATACTCCCACTGGACTTATCCTGCTGAACGCATGCTGATCAAGCGACTCGCCACCGACCGACCCGATGGACCCGACGGACTGCTGCAGGCCCGGCGCAAGTGGATGGCGCAGGCTGCGCGGCTGGGCGCGGGCACGGTGGTGCTGACCCTCGTCGGCCCGCAGATTGCACGCGGCGCCGGCATCGTGGCCGTGCGCGTCTGGCCCGCCGAGGATTACACGCGCGTGACCATCGAGTCCGACGCGCCGCTGGCCGCGCAACACCAGATGATCCGCAGCCCGGACCGCCTGGTGGTCGATATCGACGGCCTCGACCTCTCGCCCACGCTGCGCGAGCTGGTGGCCAAGATCAGCACCAACGACCCCTATATCCAGACCGTGCGCGTGGGCCAGAACCGGCCGCGCGTGGTGCGGATGGTGTTCGACCTCAAGGAAGACGTCTCGCCGCAGGTGTTCACGCTGGCCCCGATCGGCAACTATCGCAACCGGCTCGTGTTCGACCTCTACCCGGTGAATCCGCCCGATCCGCTCTGGAAGCTGGTGCGCGATACCGAGGACAAGCAGCGCCGCTTCGCCCAGACCCCGCCGCCGGCCGGCAGCGAGGGCGTGTCCGGCGCGCCGCCCGGGGCCGAGGAAGATGCGATTGGCGCGCTGGTGCGCAAGTTCGAGGATAAGGACCAGCTCCCGCCGGCCACCACGGCGCCGCCGCCGGCCGTCGCGCAGGTCAAGCCCAGGCCTTCCGCTCCTTCCGCCCCCTCGGCGCCGCCCGTGCCGCCGCCGATGGCCCAGACCAATGTGCCGCCACCGAGCCAGTTCAAGATGCGCCGCCTGCTGACGGTGGCGCTGGACCCCGGTCATGGCGGCGAGGACCCCGGCGCCATCGGCGCGGCGGGTTCGCGCGAGAAGGACGTGGTGCTGCAGATCGCGCACCGGCTGCGCGCCAAGATCGACGCCCAGCCCAATATGCGCGCGATGATGACGCGCGACTCGGACTTCTTCGTGCCGCTGAACGTGCGCGTGCAGAAGGCGCGGCGCGTGCAGGCCGACCTGTTCGTGTCGATCCACGCCGATGCCTTCCTGTCGCCGGAGGCGCGCGGGGCGTCCGTGTTCGCGCTGTCGGAGCGGGGCGCGTCCAGTACTGCCGCCCGCTGGCTCGCCAACAAGGAAAACAACGCCGATCTGATCGGCGGGACCAATATGGGTAACAAGGATGCCCAGGTGGCGCGCGTGCTGCTGGACCTGTCCACCACGGCGCAGATCAACGACAGCATGCAGGTCGGCAAGGCCGTGCTGGGCGAGATCGGCGGCATCAACAAGCTGCACAAGGGCAGCGTGGAGCAGGCCGGGTTTGCCGTGCTCAAGGCGCCGGACATTCCGTCGATCCTGATCGAGACCGCCTTCATCAGTAACCCGGAAGAGGAGCGCAAGCTCAACGACGACGCGCACCAGGAGCAATTGGCCAACGCCATCCTGCGCGGCATCAAGGCGTACTTCGCGAAGAACCCGCCGCTGGCGAAGAATCCGTCGGTGTAAGCCCTTTTCGTACTGGTCAGAAACAAAAAGCGGCGCCCGAGGGCGCCGCTTTTGTCATGCGGGAGAGGCTCAGGCTCAGGCGCGAGCCGTGCCGCGCGCCTCGGGGGCGTCGTCGCGGCTGGCGTAGCGGCCGGCGATCACCGAGCAGACGATCAGTTGCAGCTGGTGGTAGACCATCAGCGGCAGCACCAGCAGGCCCAGCGCGGGATGGCCCGCGAACAGGATCTTGGCCATCGGAATGCCGTTCGCCAGGCTCTTCTTCGAGCCGCAGAACACCGCCGTGATCTCGTCTTCCACCGAGAAACCGAGGCGGCGGGCGACGAAGGTGGTGGCGCCGAGCACCACGATCAGCAGGATCGCCGCGATACCCATCACCGCGCCGATGGTCTGCCAGTGGTACTGGTGCCACAGGCCAGCGGCCGTGGCATCGCAGAACGACGAATAGACGATCAGCACGATCACGCCACGGTCGATCTTGCTGGTGATCTGCTTCTTCTTTGCCAGCCAGTTGCCGATCAGCGGACGGGCCAGCTGGCCCAGTGCGAACGGCAGCAGCAGTTGCAGCGCCACGCCAGTCAGCGCGCGGCCCAGCGGCATGTTGCCGGTGCCCGAGGCGCTGATCACCAGGCCCATCAGCAGCGGCGTGAGCGCCATGCCGATCAGGCCCGAGATGGTGGCGTTGAAGATGGCGCCCGGCACGTTGCCGCGCGCCATCGACGTCATGGCCACCGACGAGGACACCGTGGACGGCAGCACGCACAGGAAGAACACGCCGAGCAGCAGGTCTGCCGGCAGCGCGTCGCGCAGCGCGAACATCAGCACCACGCCCACCACCGGGAACACCACGTAGGTGAACGCCTGGACGAACACGTGCAGGCGCCAGTGACGCGCGCCGGCCACGAGTTTGTCGCGCGAGAGCGCTGCGCCGTGCAGGAAAAACACCAGCGCGACGCCAAGGTTGGTGACAATGCCAAGGTGCAGCGGGCCGTCACCGGTACCGACCTCGGGGGCGATCAGCGCCACCGCAATCGCGGTCAGCATGATCAGGACGAAGCCGTCGATCAGGTCGTACAGCTTTTTGAAGGGAGTCAGGATGGCAGACATTGGGGATAGTGCTTAAGGGTTTCCGCTTGGTATTGGACGCCAACGGCGTCTAGAATGCAAATTCATTTATCGTATTGATTCATCTGATCGTTGCATGAATTACACATTGCGGCAGTTGCGGGTCTTTCTGGCGGTGGCGGCGCACGGCAGTTTCAGCCGGGCGGCGGATGCCGTCGGCCTCACGCAGCCGGCGGTGAGCCGGGGCGTGGCAGAGCTTGAGGAAGCACTTGGCGTGCGGCTGCTGGATCGCACCACGCGCGAGGTGGTGCTGACCGATGCCGGCACGGCGCTGGTGCCAGCGCTGGAGCGGCTGCTCGGCCAGCTGGACGACACCCTCGAGGAAACCCGCCAACTGGGCGAGCGCTATCGGGGCCGCGTGGTGATCGCCAGCGCACCCACCATCTCCGCCCGCCTGATGCCGATGTATGTGGCGGAATGCGCACGCCAGTACCCGGAAATCCGCCTGTTCGTGCGTGACAACGTGCAGGCCGATGGCCTTGAACAGATCCGTGCCGGCGCGGTGGACTTCGGCGTGCTGATCGATCCGATGGCGCGGGAAGGGCTGACCATCGCCCCGCTGGCGACCGATCCCTTCTGCTTCGTGTGTCGCCGGGATCACCCATTGGCGGACGCCAAATCGGTCTCATGGACCGCCTTGCACGGTCAACGGCTGGTGCTGCTCGATTTCGCGTCCGGCAGCCGGCCGCTGATCGACCGGATCTTCGCGCGCCATGGCGTGGCGCCGCATGTGGTGCAGGAGCTGGGCCATTCGGCCAGCGTGTTCGGGATGGTGGAGGCGGGGATTGGGGCGTCGGTGCTGCCGTCGTTCTCACTGCCGCTGCCGGAGGCGTCGCCGCTGGTGTCGCGCCCGCTCACGCCGCGCGAGGAGCGCAGCATCGTCATGGTCCGGCGCGAGGATCGCTCGCTCTCGCCGGCGGCGGCAGCGGTCTGGCAGATGGTCCAGACGCTGCCGATTCCGGCCGAAGCGGTCCTGACTAATTAGTTAACAGCCTTATTCGATGCGCGGCGTGGCGGTCACCATGGTCGCCTCCAGCGAGAAGCTGCCGTCTGGCTGCACCCGGTAGCGCTCGCGCACCTCGGCGGGCGCCTGCTGCCAGAGATGGCGGATGGCGGCCACCGCCACCTCGGGCGTGCGCATGCGCGCCACCCAGGTATCGAAATCGAGTTCGATCCGCCAGGTCGGTGACACCGTTACATCGAACCCCGCCGCCTCGCACAGCGCCGCCCATTGCGTCGGCGAAAAGTCGCGGATGTGTGACGGATCGCGCAGCAACTCCACCGACTGGAGCCACGTATCGCAGAGCGGATCGTCGGCGCCGGCAATATCGATCATCACCAGCTTGCCCTGCGGCTTTACCACGCGGCGGATTTCGCGCAGCGCGGCGGGCACGTCGCGCCAGTGATGGGCGCTCATGCGCGAGACCACGGCGCAGAAGCTGGCATCGGCGAACGGCAGCGTCTCGGCCGCGCCCTGCTGCGTGGTGATGTTCGTCAGTCCTCGCTCACGCGCGGCGCCCGCCACCACGTCGAGCATGGACGGCGACAGGTCGTACGCGACTACCGCATTGGCCTGCGTCGCCGCAGCGAAGCTGGCATGGCCGGCGCCGCAGCCCAGGTCGAGCACGCGGCTATGGCCCACCGGCTTCAGGTGGGCGAGGGCGGCTTTGAGTTGATCGAGATCCGCGCCCTGGGCGTGGACCGCGCTGGTGAGATAAGCCTGCGCGGTGGCGCCAAACTGCGCCGCGACGAGTTCCTGCTGTTGCATGGGGTGCCTCATTGTTCTATTTGGACGGGGGAAGACTTGCCTTGGGCCCAAGGGTTCACGTACTGTAGACGGCACGTTTTCCCGGTACAAGTGACCGATTTGTCCTGGTATAAGAAGCACCACCATGTCCGAGCCATCTGCCCCTTCATCGCGCGAAGCCGAACTTGGCGCCTTCCTGCGCGCCCACCGGGAGCGCCTCACGCCTGCCGATGTGGGCCTGCCGCCCGGCCGGCGGCGCCGCACCCCTGGATTGCGTCGTGAGGAAGTCGCGCAACTGGCCGGGCTCAGCGCGACCTGGGTGACGTGGCTGGAGCAGGGCCGGCCGGTGTCGATGTCCGCTCGCGCGTTGACCAGCCTGGCCCAGGCGCTGCGGCTCTCGCGCGCCGAGCACGGCTACCTGTTCGCGCTGGCGGGCCGTCCCGCCCCGCGCGATGACGCCGAACCGGCCGTGCCGCCCGCGCTGCTGGCCAGCGTGCATGCGATCGCCGGGCCGGCCTATCTGCTCGATCGACAATGGAATGCGCTGGCGTGGAATGCTGCGGCGGCCGACCTGTTCGTCGGCTGGCTCGATCCCGGCAGTACGGAGCGCAACCTGATGCGTGCGATGTTCCTGTCGCCGGCCTTGCAGGCACTGGTCGAGGACTGGCCGCACCGGGCGGCGCGGCTGGTGGCGGAGTTCCGCGTGCACAGCCTGCGCCATGCCGAAGACCCGCCGACGCGGGCGCTGGTGGAGGGATTGCGGGCGGAGAGCGCGGCGTTTCGCGCGGCCTGGGCCTCGCAGGATGTGGAGGAGCGCCAGGGCGGCCGGCGCGGGTTTCATCACCCGACGCGCGGCCTGCTTGCCTTCGAACAGATCACGATGGTGCCGCCGGCCGCGCCGGGCCTGATGCTCGGCATGCTGCTGCCGACGGCCGGGTAGCGTCGGTACTTACTTCGGCTGCATCCGGATCGCGCCATCGAGGCGGATCACCTCGCCGTTCATCATCGTATTGACGACGATGGCCTGCACCAGCTTCGCATACTCGGCCGGACGGCCCAGACGCGGAGGGAACGGCACCATCCGGCCGAGCGCGTCCTGCACTTCCTGCGGCATGCCCATCAGCATCGGGGTCTCGAACAGGCCGGGGGCGATGGTCATGCAGCGCACGCCGTCGCGCGCCAGGTCGCGGGCGATGGCCAGCGTCATGCCGACCACGCCGCCCTTGGACGCCGCGTAGGCCGCCTGGCCAATCTGCCCGTCGTACGCCGCCACCGAGGCGGTATTGATGACCACGCCGCGCTCGCCATCGGCGTCGGGCGTGTTGCGCACCATGGCGGCAGCGGCCAGCCGGATCATATTGAACGTGCCGATCAGGTTCACGCGCACGGTCTTCTCGAACGAAGCGAGCGGGTGGGGGCCATCCTTGCCGACGGTCTTGGCCGCCACGGCGATCCCCGCGCAGTTGACCAGCCCGGCCAGCCGGCCCAGCTTCAGCGCGGCGTCGACAGCCGCCTGGCCATCCACCTCGGACGCCACATCGCACTTCACGAACTGGCCGCCCAATTCCTCGGCCAGCGCGGTCCCGGCCGCCTCGTTCAGGTCGGCGATGACGACCTTGCCGCCGGCTTGCGCCAGCATCCGCGCGGTGCCCGCGCCCAGTCCCGATGCGCCGCCGGTAACGATGAATACGTTGTTCTGGATGTCCATCCGCCTGTCTCCTTGGTTTCCTGTGGTCAGATTGCCGTTTACGTTAACGTAAATCGACCGTCATGGGAAAGCCTGCGGATAAAAAACGAACGCGCGGACGAAAAAAAGGCGACCCGGAGGTCGCCTTTCTCAGTGCAACGGTGCGGCGCGCTTACTTCAGCGCTTCGAACACGGAGGCCGTGATCTTGTCCACATCGCCCACGCCCGCGATCTTGCGGTACTTGGGCGGCGATACCTTGGCCGACGCGTCACCGTTGGCGGCCCAGTTCGAGTAGTAGTCGACCAGCGGACGGGTCTGCTGCGAGTACACGTCCAGGCGCTTGCGCACGGTTTCTTCCTTGTCGTCGTCGCGCTGGATCAGCGCTTCGCCGGTCACGTCGTCCAGCATGTCCTGCTTGGGCGGGTTGAACTTGACGTGATAGGTGCGGCCCGAAGCCACGTGCACGCGGCGGCCGCTCATGCGCTCGATGATGGCGTCGAACGGCACGTCGATCTCCAGCACGTAGTCGATGGCCACGCCGGCTTCCTTCATCGCCTCGGCCTGCGGAATGGTGCGCGGGAAGCCATCGAACAGATAGCCCTTTTCGCAGTCGCAGTCCTTAAGACGGTCCTTGACCAGGCCGATAATGATGTCATCGGACACCAGCCCGCCCGCGTCCATCACCTTCTTGGCTTCGATACCCAGCGGCGTACCGGCCTTCACCGCGGCGCGCAGCATGTCGCCCGTGGAGATTTGCGGAATGCCGAACTTTTCGCAGATGAACTTGGCTTGCGTGCCTTTGCCGGCGCCAGGTGCGCCCAACAGGATCAAACGCATTTACGGGTCCTCAGAACAATTTGAATTCGGTCTTGCGGGGGTATCGAAGGAGGGTAACGCCGCAACTTGACGCAGGACTTACGCCGGCAAGTCGTGCCGACGTCACGTCATGGTTGGCGCCCGGGCGCACTCGGCTGCCGACGGCAGCGGGGCTCACGGTCTGGCTCGCTTTCTCTATCTCCCCACCGAGCCTTGTGCGGACGCGTAGCACGCGCCCACGGGCTCTGTATCGGCAAGCATTATGCCACGGGCAGTACGGTTCGGATTCCGTTCAGGTTGCAGCAGTATGAACTTCCGTGCAGGAATGCTGTCACGGACCTTCCTGCGCCACGCTGCTGGCCCACAGGGCGCGCACGCGTTCGAGGTCGGCCTGGGTGTCCACACCGGGGGCAGGTGCTGCCCCCGTCACCAGCACACCGATCCGCTCGCCATGCCACATGGCGCGTAGCTGCTCCAGGGCCTCGGTCTGCTCGATCGGGGCGACGGCCAGCGTCGGGAACCGGCGCAGGAAGCCCGCGCGGTAGGCATAGAGGCCGATATGGCGCAGCACCGGCATGGCCGGCAGCGGCACGGTGGCGCTGGCCGCTGGCTGCGTGGGCACGGCGGTCCAGGCGTCGCGCGCCCACGGAATCGGCGCGCGCGAGAAATACAGCGCCCGGCCGAGGTTGTCGCACACCACCTTCACCACGTTCGGATTGAACACCTCCGCCACGTCATCGAGCGGATGCGCCGCCGTGGCGATCGCGCAATCGGGATGGGCGGCCAGATACAGCGCCACCTCGTCGATCAGGTTCGGGTCGATCAGCGGTTCGTCGCCCTGCACATTGACCACGACGTCGTCGTCGGCCAGGCCCAGCAGGGTGGCCACTTCGGCGAGGCGGTCGGTGCCGGACGGATGGTCGGCGCGCGTGATCACCGCCTCCACACCGTGCGCGGCACAGGCTTCGGCCACGGCGGCGGCATCGGTGGCCACCACGGTACGGCGCGCGGACGAGGCGTGGGCGCGTTCAGCCACGCGCACGATCATCGGGTGCCCGCCAATATCGGCAAGCGGCTTGTTCGGCAGGCGCGTCGAGGCGAGCCGGGCCGGAATCACGACGGTGAAGGCGGGAATACGCATCGCGGGAAAACTCAGTTGCCGGCGGCCGGGGCGGACGGCTCCACGGGCACCACGCGGCCCGGCACGGTCTGGCGCGCTTCATCGGCCAGCATGACCGGAATGCCATCGCGGATGGGGTAGGCCAGCTTGTCCGCGTGGCAGATCAGTTCCTGCGCGGCGCGGTCGTATTCGAGCTTGGCCTTGCAGAGCGGGCAGACGAGGATTTCAAGCAGCCGGTTGTCCATCGTGGGATTCCTTGTCGAGCCCGGTCGTCGCCCCGTTTGCTGCGGGGGCGGCTTGCCCCACGGTGACGGGCGTGGCGATGGCCGGGTTGCGCGCCTGCACGGCGCGGCGGATTTTGTCGATCAGGCCCGCGTCGATCACGGGCGTGGTGGGGACGACCCAGATGCGCGGGTCGTCGAAGCGGTCGCATTTTACGGCATCCTTTTCGGTGATCAGGATGACGTCGGCATCGAGCGCCGCCGGGTGGTCCGCGAACGGGTCCTCGGCAAAGTCGTAGTGGTCCGGCAGCGGCAGCGTGGCGGGCTGGAGGCCGGCGCCGCGCAGGCTGGCGAAGAACCGTTCCGGATTGCCGATGCCTGCCGCGGCCAGCACGCGCCGCCCCGCGAAGGTGGAGAGCGGGCGCACCATGGTCGGTTCGTTCAGTTGCCACGCGTCGTCGAGTTCCAGGCGCATGCCGTAGACATCGGGTTTGTCGGGCGTGGCGCGGAAGTGCGGGTCGTTGATCAGCGTGGCGTCGCGCGGACGGGTCAGCGGTTCGCGCAGCGGGCCGGCCGGCAACAGCATGCCGTTGCCGCCCATGCGGGTGTCGAACATCACGATCTCGAAGTCGCGCTGGAGCTTGTAGTGCTGCAGGCCATCGTCGAGCAGCAGCACGTTCACGCCGGGGTGGGACACCAGCATGGTCTGCGCGCACAGCGCGCGGTCCGGATAGACCCAGACCGGCACGTCGGTGGCGCGCGCGATCAGCAGCGGTTCGTCGCCCACCTGGCTGGCCTGCGAGGTGGGTTTCACGCGGCGCGGATGCTTCAGCGACACGCCATAGCCGCGCGAGACCACGCCGGGCCGCAGCCCCGCCTCGGTCAGCGCGCGCGCCAGCGCGATCACGGCCGGTGTCTTGCCGGTGCCGCCCACGGTGACATTGCCGACCACGATCACCGGCATCGGCAGTCGGGTGGATTTGAACCAGCCGTTGAGATAGCCGTGCCGGCGCACCCGGGCGATCAGGCCGAACAGCAGCGAGGCCGGCCACATCAGCCGCGCGAACCAGCCGCGGCGCTGCCACTGGGCGGTGACGAAGTCGGCTACGGCGTGTCGGGGAGCGGGCATGCGGGCGGCGGAGGCGACGATAGGGCGGACGGAAATCGGCGATGGCGCACCGGCTGGCGCGCCATCGATCGGCATGCAGACATTATGGGCATTGCGCGGCGCACGCCGCAAGCCCGGTGCGGATGGTACACCAGCGGCCCGGCGCCCTTTGGGCGTGGGCCGCCGGGTATGCCGGGGCAGGTCAGCGTTGCTGCGTGCTCTGCGTGGCGAAGGTCAGGCGCGACAGGCCGGCCACACGTGCGGCCTCCATCACATTGATGACGGCCTGATGGCTCGCCTGGGCATCGGCATTGACGATGACCACGGGCGGCGGCCCGTTGCCGATGGGGCCGGCTGCGTTGCGTAGCTGATCGGCGAGGCTCGTCACGTCCTTCTGTTCGAGCACCTGCTTGTTGACCGAGTAGACGCCACGGGCCGAGACCGACACGACGATCTCGCTCGGCCGCTGCTGGGCGCGCTCGGCGTCAGCGGTCGGCAGCTGGATCTGCAGCTCGGTGTAGCGCGAATAGGTGGTCGTGATCATCAGGAAGATCAGGATCACGAGCAGGACGTCGATGAGCGGGATCAGGTTGATCTCGGGCTCCTCGCGCCGCTGGCGGGAACGGAAATGCATGGCGCGTCCCCGCGGCTCAGGCCCGCCGCTGGGGCAGGATCGCGTCGAGGAACGTGGTGGCGCGGAATTCGAGTTCGGCCACGTAGTCGTCCACGCGGCGGCGGAAGTAGCGCCAGAAGATCAGCGCCGGAATGGCCACGATCAGGCCGAAAGCCGTGTTGTACAGCGCCACCGAGATGCCGTGCGCCAGTTGTTCTGGGTTGGCGCCGGTGCCGCCCTGGCTGCCGAAGATCTCGATCATGCCGATCACGGTACCGAGCAGGCCCATCAGCGGGGCCACCGAGGCAATCGTGCCGAGCGCGTTCAGGTAGCGCTCCAGCTCGTGCGCCACAACGCGGCCGGCTTCCTCGACGACATCCTTGGCGGCGTCACGCGAGGTATGCGGCTGCAGCACCACATGGCGCAGGCCGGCGGCCAGCACGCGGCCCAGCGGGGAATTCTTCTCGAGATTGTTCACCACCTCGGGCGTGGCCTTGCGCTGCTGGGCGGCCGACAGGGCCTCCTCGTACAGACGGGCCGGCAGCACCTTGCTGCGCTTGAGGGTGAGGAAACGTTCGACGATCAGCGCGAGGGCAATGATCGAGGCGAGCAGCAGTGGCCAGATCGGCCAGCCGGCCGCTTGAATGATGGAAAACACGTGGACCCCCGAAATCTACAGAACCAACAGACCCGAAACGGACAGCGAGGTACCGGTGCGGTACCGCCAATGCGCGGCAGCCTTTGTTGCGCACCGATGGACCCGGCGCGCCGCGGCAATGCTCGAAAAATGCAGGCGCCACTCTAACCCGCCCCTCGGCGCGCGGCAAGACACTCGCGCGCGTGCTGTCTCAGGCGCGCATCGGCCCGGCCCGGGCGGCTTGTGTGGCTGTCTGCGTGGCTGTCTGTGCGGCTGTCTGTGCGGCTTTCCACATTGGCGCGGGACAGTGCTGTGGACGGGTTGTGGAAAGCTGCCTGAAAAGCGGGCTAAGCCCTTGATTGGAAAGGGTGTCCATGGCGTTGCCCAAAAAACAGGCAAACGCGCCGGGTGCGCGATGCGGCCCGGCGGCGCAGGTGCGGGGGTCCGACCGCCAGCGCTGTCCACAGCGGCGCGGGACAGGACTGTGGACCCGCTGTGGACAGCGTTCTGAGAAGCCGCCTAACCCGTTGATCCATAACGGGGAACCGTGCCCTGCCTAAAAAACGGGCAAATGAGCCAAAGGGAGCGAAAGGGCGCAGGAAGGTGGCCGAAGGGGCCCCTCGCGCCGCCTGTCCGGAAAAAGTCGACCGCTTTCCACATGAAAGCAGGACAGTACTGTGGACCGCTTGTGGATAAGCGCCGGACAAGCGGGTTAAGTCATTGATCGATATGGACTTCCGTTCGATTGCTGAAAAATCAGGCACTTTTGGTGCACTGCGGTGCCCGGTGAGCGGGGATCGACATCGCAACTCGCCAGCCGTTGCTGTAGCGCAAGCGCCGCGCATCGGCGGAAGTTCTCCACAGGCAAAACGCTTGACAAATCGATTATCCAGAACTTCTGTGGATAACTTTGTGAACAAGATGCGGTCGCTGGCCGTAAGTGGTTGACGCGTAAGGTTTTCTCTTACATTGCCTGTTTTTTGGTCCGACCCGATTCCTCATAAGAATCAAAGGGTTGTACGGATGGATGCGGCAATCCGAGCGATCGGCGCGGCCCGGGGTGTACCACTTGACACAGCGGGTATGCTGTGGACATGTCCATTCCACGCCGCCTGTGCGGCCGTGCGCCATGCCCGACTTTGAGAATGTTCCGCGCAACCTGCCGCCCGCGATGCCCGCCGTGTCCGCGCGGACCCGGGAGGTCATTCCCGTCAGTGAGCTGAACCATGCGATTGCCGGCGTGCTCGAGCGCAGCTTCCCGCTGGCCTGGGTGCGCGGAGAAATCTCGAACTTCACGCGCGCGGCGAGCGGTCACTGGTATTTCTCGCTCAAGGACGCCCGCGCGCAGATCCGCTGCGTGATGTTCCGGGGGCGCAACCAGCACGTGGATTTCGCCCCGCGCGAGGGCGAGGCGGTGGAAGTGCGCGCGCTGGTGTCGATGTACGAGGCACGCGGCGAGCTGCAACTGGGCGTGGAGGCCATGCGCCGCGCCGGCATGGGCAATCTTTACGAGGCTTTCCTGCGCCTCAAGGAAAAACTTGCCCAGGCCGGTCTGTTCGCTCCCGAACGCAAACGACCAATTCCGAGCCACGCCCGCTCGATTGGCGTGGTGACGTCGCTACAGGCGGCGGCGATGCGCGACGTGCTGACCACGCTGCAGCGCCGCGCGCCGCATGTGCCGGTCATCGTCTATCCAGTGCCAGTGCAGGGCGCCGGCGCGGCCGAGAAGATCGCCGCCATGCTCGATATCGCCAGCGCGCGGCGCGAATGCGACGTGCTGATCCTGTGCCGGGGCGGCGGCAGCATCGAGGATCTCTGGTCGTTCAACGAGGAAGTGGTGGCGCACGCGATTGCGCGCAGCGCCGTGCCGGTGGTGTCCGGCGTGGGCCACGAGACCGATTTCACGATTGCCGATTTCGTCGCCGATGTGCGCGCCCCCACGCCCACGGGCGCCGCGGAACTGGTTAGCGCGGACCGCGCGCACCTGCTGCAGGCGGTTCGCCGCGCGCGCGATGCGCTGGCGCAAAGCCTGGACCGGCAGATGGAACGCCGCGCGCAGCACCTGGAATGGCTGGCGCGGCGGCTGCGCAGCCCGCAGGCGCAACTGCAGGAGCGGCGCGCGCGGGTCGACAATCTGGCCCGGCACTTGCGTGCAGCCCTGCGCGATACGGTGTCCGCGCAGCGTCACCGGCAGGATGTATTGGCGATGCGCTGGCGCGCGTGCCGCCCCGACGTGGCGGCCGCACAGGCCGACCTGGGCCGGCTGGCCGCGCGCCTGGAAGCCGCCGCCGTGCGCCGCCACGAGCGCGAAAGCCAGCGGCTGGGCCGCGTGGCCGGCGCGCTGGAATTGCTGGCGCCGCAGCGCACGCTGGAACGCGGCTATGCGGTACTGCTGGATCAGCGTGGCAAGGCGCTGCGCTCGCCGGCCGAATTGCGCGCGGGCAGCGTGGTGGAGGCGCATCTGGCCGATGGCGTGGCGGACCTGGAAATCGCCGGCGTGCAGGCCAAGCTGGCGGCGTTCTGAAGTCGTTCTGGAGCCGTGATGGGACTGATTCTCAATCGACCCGACATTGTCTTCCGCGCAAACTAACATGAGTCCAGGGGGCATTCCGCCCGCGTTTGCGCGGGTCTGGCAAGTCACCTACAATCGGCAACTCCCCACCCCAAACCAAGAGACAGAACAATGGAACACAAGCTCCCCCCGCTCCCCTACGCGCATGATGCCCTGGCTCCGCACGTCTCCAAGGAGACCCTGGAGTTCCATCATGACAAGCACCACCAGACCTACGTCACGAACCTGAACAACCTGATCAAGGGTACCGAGTTCGAGAACGACACGCTGGAAGCCATCGTCAAGAAGTCGTCGGGCGGCATCTTCAACAACGCCGCCCAGGTGTGGAACCACACGTTCTACTGGGATTCGATGAAGCCCAACGGCGGCGGCCAGCCGACCGGCGCGCTGGCAGATGCCATCAACGCCAAGTGGGGCTCGTTCGACAAGTTCAAGGAAGAGTTCACCAAGACCGCCGTGGGCACGTTCGGCTCCGGCTGGGCCTGGCTGGTGAAGAAGACCGACGGTTCGCTGGACCTGGTCTCCACCTCCAACGCCGCCACGCCGCTGACCACCGACGCCAAGCCGCTGCTGACCTGCGACGTGTGGGAACACGCCTACTACATCGACTACCGCAATGCCCGTCCGAAGTACGTGGAGGCATTCTGGAACGTGGTGAACTGGGACTTCGCGTCGCAGAACTTCGCCTGAATCCAGGTTCCGCAAGCGTGACAAATTCGTCACGAAGGCGGTAGGGAAAGGCCCCGGAACGGGGCCTTTTTCGTGTCCGCGCCCGGCGGTGGTGCGGCAGCGCCTGCACATAGTAAATCACCTACAATAGCCACAATAGCGAAGGTGATCGACGCAGTAACCCCCCCAGGAGGCGAGATGAGTTCGTGGTCGCAAACGACGTTGGCCAAAAGCCCGCAGGACAGCAAGGAGCGAGTGGTCTACGTGGTCGATGACGACGAGGCGGTCCGGCTCGCCCTGAGCGGCCTGCTGCGCTCCACCGGCCTGCGCGTGGAGACTTTCGAGTCGTCGCAGGAATTCCTGGCGTTTCCCAAGCATGATGCGCCGAGCTGCCTGATTCTCGATGTCCGCCTGCGCGGCGAGAGCGGCCTCGCGTTCCAGGAGCAGATTGCCAAGAGTGGCGTGCGCATGCCGATCGTGTTCATGACCGGTTATGGCGATATTGCGATGACGGTGAAGGCGATGAAGGCCGGCGCGGTCGATTTCTTCGCCAAGCCGTTCCGCGACCAGGACATGCTGGACGCAGTGGCCAACGCCCTGGCCCGTGACGGCGAGCGGCTGGCCGCCGAGCAGTCGGTGGCGGGTCTGCGCACGGCCTACGAATCGCTGACCCCGCGCGAGCGCGAGGTGCTGGTGTTCGTGGTGGCCGGCCTGATGAACAAGCAGATCGCCTATGAGATGGATCTCACGGAAGTCACCGTGAAGATCCACCGTGGCCGGGTCATGAAGAAGATGGCCGCGCGCTCGGTGGCCGATCTGGTCCGCAAGGCCGAGTCACTGGGCGTCCAGCCGCAGCCGCGCAAGCCGGCCTGAGCGGACGCCACCTTCCGGCATTCGTCGATCTACGATGGCAGGTCCAGCGCCACGCTGAGCCAGTGGGCGATGGCGTCCGGGTCCACCGGCTTGTCGAGCACGGCCAGCGCGCCGTTCTCGGCCGCGCGGGCCTTGAGGTCTGCGGTGGGGAACGCAGTGATGAAGATCGTCGGCGGCGTATAACCGAGCGACAGGATGCGTTCATGCATCGCCACACCGGACATGCCGGGCATCATCACGTCGGAGATCAGGCAGGCGGTGACGGCGAGCAGGCCCGATTGCAGGAACTCCTCCGCCGAGGCAAACAGGCGTGTCTGCCTGCCGAACGAGCGCACCAGGCTCTCCGTCGCGAGGCGAACGGCCTCTTCATCGTCGACAATCGACACTATCTGATCAGAAGGCAAAAGACCGACCTCGACCCTTGGGGATGGATATGGCACGCGACAGGCGTGCACCTATCGCGTGAATGTGTAGACGTTTCCAGCGTAGCGCGCATGCCTGCGGCGGAGCATTATACAAACGTATTACGCGTCGCCTGGCGGCCCTCAGGTAATACCCCAGTATGACTTCGCGCATCCTAGGTAGGACCTCCCGCTACCCCTGTGCAGAATAGTTTTACGGCCCCCCGGCACGTAACCTTCTGTCATGGCCGGTGCGAAGTGCGCAGTGCACTCCGCAGACTGCCGGCACGCTTGATAGGGGGGCCATCAAATGCATCAGACGGTGTCATCTCAGTGTGGTTTTCGTGTGGGCACGCCCAATCGCGCCGACGCGCTGTCCAGCTGCTTCTCCACCAGCTACGCCGGCATCATCGCGTTCATGGCGGTGGCCACGGAGGGCAGCTTCGTGCGCGCCGGGGAGCGACTGGGCATCGGCCGCTCGGCGGTTTCCCGGAGTGTGCAGAAACTGGAAGAGCAGCTAAGTACCCGCCTGTTCCTCCGCACCACGCGTACCACGAACCTGACCCGCGAGGGCGAGCGCTTCTTCGAGAACTGCAACCTCGGCGTGACCCAGATCGTCGGCGCCATGAACGACATGCTGGACCTGCGCAACGGGCCGCCGCAGGGCATGCTGCGCGTCTGCTCCACCGTGGGCTTCGGCCGCAATGTGGTGGCGCCGCTGCTGCTCAAGTTCTCCGAGGCCTACCCGGACATCTCGGTGGAACTGCTGCTCGATGACCGGCCCGCCAATTTCGCCGCCGATCAGGTCGACGTGGCGTTCCGCGACGGCTATATCGACGACTCCAGCATCATCGCCAAACAGCTCATTCCGATGCAGATGGTGGTCTGCGCCGCGCCGGCCTATGTCCAGAAGCGGGGCCTGCCGGCCACGCTGGACGAACTGGGCGAGCACGACTGCATCAACCAGCGCTTCACCAGCGGGCGGGTGGCCGAGTGGGAATTCAAGGTGGACGGCCAGCTGCGCAAGGTGCTGCCGACTGCCCGGCTGACCTTCAACGACGCCGACCTCGTGCTCCAGGCCGTGCGCGATGGCCGGGGCATCGCCCAGATGCCGGCGCACCAGGTGAAGGACTACCTCGCGCGCGGGGAACTGGTCATGGCCCTGCGCCAGCATGTGCCGAGCGACCGCGGCCACTACATCAGCTACCTGTGCCGCCAGCACCTGCCCACGCGCATCCGGGCGTTCGTCGATTTCATGACCGACCAGATCCGCGCGCTCGACCTGCTTCAGGTGGCCGAAAGCGAAGCCGTGCCGGAGCGGATGGCGGCCTGAAGAAAAAGCGCCGAATAAGGCATATCAGGCGACTGCCGGCCCCGCTCCCCAACTTATGCCCACTGACCTTGCTGTGCCCGATCACGCACGTTTCATGGCGGCGCGTTCGCCTTGGTATATGCTGACGCAGATCAATATCGGGTCTCGGCACCAATGGGTAACAGATTGCACGTCCTGTGGGACGACGGCGAACGCGTGTTCTGCCGAGACCGGCTTCCGGGCGAGGGCGACGGCCATGCCGTGCTGCTGGCACGCCCGGCCGCGGAACACCCTTTGCCCGCCACGCTCGACCGCCTGGCGCACGAGTTCGCCCTCCGGGACGAACTGGACGGCGCCTGGGCCCTGCGCCCTCTGGAGTTGTCGCGCGACGGCGGACGAACCGTGCTGATGCTCGACGATCCGGGCGGCGAGCCGCTCTCGACGATGCTGGGCACGCCGATGGAAACCGGCACCTTCCTGCGCCACGCCACCAGCATCGCGCTGGCGCTCTGCAAGCTGCACCAGCGCGGCCTGGTCCACAAGGACCTCAAGCCCACCCATATCCTCGTGAACTGCGCCGACGGCCAGGCCCGGCTGACCGGCTTCGGCCTCGCCTCGCGCCTGCCGCGCGAGCGCCAGGCCCCGGAGCCGCCCGAGACCATCGCCGGCACGCTGGCCTATATGGCGCCCGAGCAGACCGGGCGGATGAACCGGTCGATCGACTCGCGCTGCGACCTCTACGCCTTCGGCATCACCCTCTACGAAATGCTGACCGGCGCGCTGCCGTTCGCGGCGACGGACGCCATGGAGTGGGTGCACTGCCATATCGCCCGGATGCCGCAGTCGCCCCGGCTGCGCGTGGACACCGTGCCGGCCGCGCTGTCCCGCATCGTCATGAAGCTGCTCGCCAAGACGGCCGAGGAGCGCTACCAGACCGCCGCCGGGGTCGAGCACGACCTGCGGCGCTGCCTGGAAGACTGGGAGCGCCAGCGCCGCATCGAGGATTTTCCGCTCGACGAACACGGCACGCGCGACCGCCTGATGATCCCCGAGAAGCTGTACGGGCGCGAGCATGAGGTCGATACCATGCTCTCGGCCTTCTCGCGCATCATCCGGACGAGCACGCCGGAACTGGTACTGGTGTCCGGTTACTCTGGCATCGGCAAGTCCTCGGTGGTCAACGAGTTGCACCGGGTGCTGGTGCCGCCGCGCGGGCTGTTCGCCGCCGGCAAGTTCGACCAGTACAAGCGCGATATCCCGTACTCGACGCTGGTGCAGGCGTTCCAGAGCCTGGTCCGCACGCTGCTCGGCAAGCCCGATGCCGAACTGGCGCGCTGGCGCGGCGCACTGCTGGAGGCGCTGGAGTCCAACGCGCGGCTGGTGACGGACCTGATTCCCGAGCTGAAGCTGATCATCGGCGAGCCGGAACCGGTGCCGGACATGGAGCCGCAGCAGGCCCAGCAACGCTTCCTGCTGGTGTTCCGGCGCTTTATCGGCGTGTTTGCCCAGCCGGAGCATCCGCTGGCGCTGTTTCTCGATGACCTCCAGTGGCTGGACGCCGCCACGCTCGACCTGATCGAGGACGTGCTGGTCCGCTCCGACCTGCGCCACCTGATGCTGGTGGGCGCCTACCGGGACAACGAGGTCGATGCCACCCATCCGCTGACCGGCAAGCTGCTGGCCATCCGCAATGCCGGGGTCAAGGTCGAGGACATCAAGCTGGCGCCGCTGAGCCGCGCCCACATCGAGCAGCTGTTTGCCGATTCGCTCCATTGCGAGCGGACGCGCATCGCCCCGCTGGCAGAGCTGGTGGAGGACAAGACCGCCGGCAACCCGTTCTTCGTGATCCAGTTCCTGCAGGCACTGGTCGAGGAGAACCTGCTGACCTTCGACCACGACGCGCGGCAGTGGACCTGGGACCCCGACCGCATCCACGCCAAGGGCTACACCGACAACGTGGTGGACCTGATGGTCGGCAAGCTGGCCCGCCTGCCGGCCGAGACCCAGCAGGCGTTGCAGCAGCTGGCCTGCCTCGGCAACGTGGCCGAGATGACGACGTTGACCACGGTGCTTGGCGTGCCGGAGGCGCAGGTCCACGCGGCGCTGTGGGAGGCTTTCCGCCAGGAACTGGTCGAGCGCGCCGACGGCGCCTATGCCTTCGCGCATGACCGCGTGCACGAGGCCGCCTACCTGCTGACGCCGGAAGCGTCGCGCCCCGCCGCCCACCTGCGCGTGGGCCGGATGCTGGCGGCGCAGACGCCGCCGGAGATGCTCGACGAGGCCATCTTCGAAATTACCGGCCAGCTCAATCGCGGCGCGGCGCTGATCACCGAGCCGGCCGAACGCGAGCGTCTGGCGGAACTGAACCTGATGGCCGGGCAGCGCGCCAAGGCCTCCACGGCCTATGCCTCGGCGCTGGCTTACCTGAGCACCGGCGCGGAGCTGCTGGGCGACGGGGGCTGGGCGAATCGGCATGCGCTGCGCTTCGCCCTGGAGCAGCACCGGGTGGAATGCGAGTTCCTGACTGGCCAGCTGGATATCGCGGACGCGCGCCTGGGCGCGCTGACGGCGCGCGCCACCACCACAGTCGAGAAGGCCCTGATCGCCTGCCTCCAGATGGACATCTGCCTCGTGCTCGACCAGAGCGACCGCGCGGTGGCGGTGTGCCTGGAGTACCTGCGGCAGGTCGGCATCGAATGGACGCCCCACCCGGACGACGACGCGGTCCGACGCGAGTACGACGAGATCTGGACCCACCTCGGGGACCGCGCCATCGAGGACCTGATCGACCTGCCGCTGATGGACGACGCGGCGTCGCTGGGCACCGTGGAGGCGCTGAGCAAGCTGTTCGCGCCGGCCGTGCAGACCGATGCCAACCTGGCCGGCCTGACCATCTGCAAGGCGGTCAGCCTCAGCATCGAGCGGGGTAACTGCGATGCGTCCTGCGTGCTCTACGCCAATGTCGGCCGGGTGGCCGGGCGGCGTTTTGGCGACTATCAGGCCGGCTTCCGCTTCGGCCAGCTGGGCTGTGAACTGGTGGACCGGCGCGGCCTCACGCGCTTCGAGGCCAAGACCTACCTCTGTTTCTCGATCTTCGTCATGCGCTGGCTGCGGCCGGTGCGCGAGTGCGAGCCGATGCTGCGCCGCGCGTTTGCGGCGGCGAACCGGATCGGCGACCTGCCGTACGGCGCCTTCGCGGGCAACGCCCGCAACTCGGACATGCTGTTCGCGGGCGAGCCGCTGGCCGAGGTGCAGGCGGAGGCCGAGCGCGGGCTGGCCTACGCCGAAAAGGTGCGCTTCGGGCTGGTGACCGACTTTATCGGCACGCAACTGGCGCTGGTGCGGATGCTGCGCGGCCTGACGCCGGTCTTCGGCAGCCTGGACGGCGATCCATTCGACGAGGCGCACGTCGAACAGCATCTGGCGGCCAGCCCGGACCTTGTGTTGGCCGAGTGCTGGTACTGGACCCGGAAGCTCCAGTCGCGCTACCTGTGCGGCGACTACGTCACCGCCATGGCCGCGGCCGCGCGTGCGCAGGTGCTGCTCTCGACCTCGTCCTCGTTCTTCGAGGAGGCGGAATACCACTTCTACGCCGCGCTGGCCGAGGCCGCCACCTGCGACAGCGCCCCGGCCGACGGCCGCCAGCCGCATCTTGACGCGCTGGCCGCACATCACGGGCAGCTCGCGCACTGGGCCGAGCACTGCCCGGAGAACTTCGCGGACCGCGCGACGCTGGTCGACGCCGAGATCGCCCGGCTTGAAGGCCGTCTGGTGGACGCCGAGCATGGCTACGAGCGGGCCATCGACGCGGCGCAGGCGAGCGGCTTCGTGCACATCGAGGCGCTGGCCAACGAACTGGCCGCGCGCTTCTACGCGGCGCGCGGGCTGGAGAGGATCGCCCGGATCTACCTGCATGACGCGCGCTATGGCTACCTGCGCTGGGGCGCCGACGGCAAGGTGCGGCAGTTGGAGGCCGAGTATCCGTACCTGCGCACCGAAGATCCCGCGCCGGGCCCGACCACCACCATCGCCACGCCGGTGGAGCATCTCGACCTGGCGACGGTTCTCAAGGTGTCTCAGGCCGCCTCGGGCGACATCGTGCTGGAAAACCTGATCGACATGGTCATGCGCACGGCCATCGAGCAGGCCGGCGCCGAACGCGGCCTGCTGGTGCTGTCCGGCGCGGGTGCGCACCGGGTGGCGGCGGAAGCCACCACTGGCACGGACGCGCCCCAGCTCCAGTTGCGCGACGTCCCGGTCAGCGCGGAAATGCTGCCCGAGTCGCTGCTGTTCCACGTGCTGCGCACGCGGGAGAGCGTGGTGCTGGACGATGCGGCGGCCGATTCGCCGTTCGCCACCGACCCCTATGTGCGCCAGCATCGCGCCCGCTCGATCCTGTGCCTGCCGCTGATGAACCAGGCGCGGCTGACCGGCGCGCTCTATCTGGAGAACAATCTCACCGCGCGCGCGTTCAGTCCGACGCGGATCGCGGTGCTGAAGCTGGTGGCGTCGCAGGCCGCCATCTCGCTGGAGAACGCCCGGCTGTACCGCGACGTGGCCGAGCGGGAGGCCAAGATCCGGCGGCTGGTGGAGGCCAATATCATCGGCATCATCGTCTGGAACGTGGCCGGCGAGGTGCTGGAAGCCAATGACGCCTTCCTGCGCATGGTGGGCTACGCGCGCGAGGATCTGGTCTCCGGCCGGGTGCGCTGGCGCGACCTGACCCCGCCGGAGATCCGCGCGGAGAGCGAGCTGGCGCTGGCCGAGAGCGAGCGCTCCGGGCACGCCACGCCGTTCGAGAAGGAATACATCCGCAAGGATGGCACGCGGGTGCCGGTCATCGTCGGCCTGGCCTCGTTCGGCGACGGCCGGCAGGAGGGCGTGGCGTTCGTGCTCGACCTGACCGAGCGCAAGCAGGCCGAGGAGCGCGTGCGCGAGGGCGAGCGGCGCTATCGCGAGGTGCAGACCGAGCTGGCGCACGCCAACCGGGTAGCGACCATGGGGCAACTGGCGGCGTCGATCGCGCACGAGGTGAACCAGCCGATTGCGGCGACGGTGACCAACGCGCAGGCCGCGCTGCGCTGGCTGGGCGCCCGGCCGCCCAATGTCGACGAGGTGGGGGAGGCGCTGACCCGCATCGTCAAGGACGCCAACCGGGCGGGCGATGTGCTCGGGCGCATCCGCCAGTTGATCAAGAAATCGCCGCCCCGCAAGGAGCCGGTGGACATGAACGCGGCGATCCGCGAGGTGGTGGAGCTGACCCGTGGCGAAGCCGCCAAGGGCCTTGCCACGGTGGAGACGGCGCTGGCGGACGGCTTGCCGCACATCGAGGGAGATCGTGTCGAACTGCAACAGGTGCTGCTCAACCTGATCGTCAATGCGCTGGAGGCGATGGGCGGCGTCAGCGATGGCGGCCGGCACCTGGTGATCCGCACCGCGCCCGCCGAGGACGGCTGCGTGAGCGTGGCCGTGTGCGACTCGGGGCCCGGTTTCGGCGCCGACAGCGCCGACAGCGCCGGCAGCGCCGGCAGCGTCGAGCGCGTGTTCGCCCCGTTCTACACCACCAAGGAGACCGGGCTGGGGATGGGGTTGTCGATCTGCCGGTCGATCATCGACGGACACGGCGGCCGGCTCTGGGCCAGCCCCAACACCCCGCGCGGCGCCGTGGTCCAGTTCACGGTGCCCGCGCGGCAGACGGATTAGCCAGACTGGCTTGGGGGAAAGCAAAAACCGGGGCACAAGGCCCCGGTTTTCTTTTCAACGCCTGGTACTACATCGACATCACAGCGACTGCAGGAACGCGACCACCGCGTCGCGGTCTGCCTTGGGCAGCGCTTCGAACTGCGTGCGGCTGCTGTCGGCCTCGCCGCCGTGCCAGAGGATGGCTTCCAGCATCGAGCGCGCGCGGCCGTCGTGCAGCAGGCGCACGTTCGCGTCGCCGCCCTGTACGAAGCGCAGCGAGCCAACGCCCCACAGCGGCGCGGTACGCCACAGGTTCGGCGCGGCGTTGGCTTCCCGCAGCGAGTCGGCCAGGTTCGGGCCCATGTCGTGCAGCAGCAGGTCCGAGTACGGGTGGATGGTCTGGTTGCGCAGCTCGGCGAACGGGTGCGTGTTGCCGGTCTTCATCGTCGCCGTGTGGCAGGCCACGCAGCGGACCTGGTTGAACAGCGCGGCGCCGCGTGCGATCAGGGGCGGGTCCACGTCATGCTCGGGCGACACGCGGATGCCGTCCGGGAAGCCGCTGCGCAGGCTGCGCTGGGCCGGCACGCCGATCAGCGACAGGTAGTGCGTGAGCCGTTGCAGTTCGCCCTCGGAGACCGAGGTGGCCGCCGAGGTGGTCCGGCAGTCCGGCGCGCCGCGCTGGCAGCCGCGCGTCGGGAACGTCGGCGAGGTCACGCCCATGTCCTTGATCAGCGCATCGCCCACCTGATGGCGCAGGCTGGCCTTCGACGCCTTCCAGCCAAAGCGGCCGAGGTGCGTCTTGCCGGTTTCCGGATCGACGATCCAGTTCGGGATGCCGCGCACGCCGTCGCCGTTGGCGTCGTTCGGGTCGGCCTGGGCCAGGATGGTGGCCTCGGGCAGCGCCTCGATCAGGCCCATGCCGATCACCTGCGGCGCCTGGCGCGCGGAGAACTGCGCGGGCGTGGGGCCCTTGAAGGCGAACACCGGCTTCACCAGTTCCACGCGCTCGCCGTCAGGCAGCGTGCGCACGGTCTTGTCGAGCGCCTGGAGCGTGACGTCGAACGGCGTCGCCGTCGGGTCCTGGGCGTGCTGCTGCACGTTGTAGCCGTAGGCCGGGTCGGCGCGGCCATCGGCGCCGTTGGTCAGCATCGACATGGTGTCGAGCTTCGCCCCGATGCCGGCGGCCACGCTGCGGCCGTTGTTGGTATGGCACTCGATACAGCGCGGCTGGTTGTAGCGCGGGCCGAGCTGGCCGATGTGGGCCGTGAAGACCGGGTTGTCGGCGTCGTGCTCCGAGTGCTTGCCGTCGAGGAACGAGGTGTGGAACAGCCGGCGGCCTTCCACGAAACGCTGCGTGTTCACGATGCCGATGTTGTTCGCCATCTGCTGGAACACGCGCATTGGCTCCTCGGAGTAGTTGTACGAGATGCTGGCCTGGCCGCCGAGCAGCGTCTCTTCGGGCAGCGGCTCCGAGTCGAGGTTCGGGGCGATGCCGTACCACGGGCGCATGCCCACGCCCACCACGTAGAGCTGCTCGAACGAGTAGTAGCGGCTGCCGCCGCCGTCCACCACCGGGTCGCGCTTGAGGCGCGGCGCCGGCGCCAGTTCGACCTTGTCGCCGATCTTGAGCGGGCTGTGCGGATCGGTCCGCCAGTTCGAGTCGAAGGACATCATGCAGTCCTCCTTCGGCTGGCCTTCGCTACAGATCGGCAGGCCGCCCTGTTTCGGATTGTTGAAGCCGTAGTTCAGCGACCAGCCGTAGTCGCGCACGGTGGTGTCCAGGATATTGCGGAACAGGCTGAACGTGGTGCCGTCGAAGATGCCCTGGTTGACGCGCAGGTACACGTCCACGCGCGAGATGCCGGCCGGCACGTGGTCGTGGATCTCCAGGCCGAAGGTGCGGTTCTGGAAGTAGAAGGTCGGGAAGGTCAGGTAGCGGCCCGGGCCCGCATCGGGGGCGTCCCACGCCTCGCCGCGCTCGCGCGCGTGGCGCTCGGTCGGGCGCGAGCCCATCATCGTGACCAGCGTGCCGTCGGCTTCACGGTACTGGATCTGCTCGTTCATCGGCGTGCCTGCCGGGAACAGCGGCGTGTACCCGAGGGTGTCGCCGGCTGGCGTACTCGCGGGCGGCGCGCTGTCACCGCCGCCGCCGCCACAGGCGGCCAGCAGCAGGGTGGCGGCAACACAGACCGATAGGGCGGCGGATAGGCTCGTTAGGCGCGATAGGCGAGACGTGGCGCGATGCCCGTCGCGCCCCGGCCGAGGGCGTGATGTAAGGACCTGCATGGTTTGACCCCTTCGTTTTTGTTGAACAGCTTCCCGTTACTGCCGGCGGTCACTCTTCGGTGCCGCTCGTATTTGTCGCTGGGTTCATGACAGGTACATGACAAATGTCATGTATCGACATGGCCCGGCGCCCTGGTCGCATGATGCATGCGCAGGGCTGCCCCTACTTAATGGGGGTGAAAGTTAGCAAATGTGAACGGGAAAGTGTGGGCGACGTAGAGGGGTGTCGCGTTGGCGTCACACCGCCAACGCGATAAGCGTGTACCTAAAGAGGACGGGGGGAGATCAGGCGGAGGCCGCTTCGCCGCGCTCGGCAAGGATTTGCCGGATGGCCTGCTCGAATGCCTCGGGCGCCTGGCCGCCCGTGACGAGGTAGCGGTTGTCGAAAATAATCGACGGCACGGACGTGATACCCATGGCCTGGGACTGCTGCTCCTCGGCGCGGACTTCTTCGGCAAACTCGTCGCTGTCCAACACGGCGCGTGCCGCGGCGACGTCGAGCCCGGCCGACTGTGCCGCTTCCACCAGCACGGCGTGGCTGCTCGGATCCTTGCCCTCGCCGTGATAGGCGCGCAGCAGGGCTTCCTTCAGCGCCAGCTGCTTGGCCGGCGCCTGCTGGCCCGCCCATTCGAGCAGGCGATGGGCGTCGAAGGTGTTGTAGACCCACTCGCGCGGGCCGAAGGTGAAGCCGACCTCGGCGCCGCGCGCGCGGATCATCGTCTGGGTCTCGGCGATCTGCGCTGGCGTGCGGCCGTACTTCTTGCTGATGTAGCCGACGATGTCCTCGCCCTCGGGCCCCATCTGCGGGTTCAGTTCGAACGGATGGACGACGATCTCGGCCGCCACGGCGTCGCCCAGGCGGGAGAGTGCGACCTGGAGCGAGGACAGGCCGATCGCGCACCAGGGGCAGGCGATGTCGGAAACGAAGTCGATGCGGAGGGGTTGGGCTTGGGTCATGGCAATCCTGTTCGGCGCGCAAAAAAGCGATGACCGACAGGGTAGCCCGATTCGCCGCCCCTTGCAGGCGGCGGGTGTGACGGCGTAAGGGGGAGGGAAGGGCTAGAGCCCTGAGATTGACTGCCCGGGCACTTGCCCGTCGATGATTTCAGTGCCGGCCTGTACCGCCGCGCGGCGTGCGCCGCCGAGGCTGTCCCACTGGCGGGCGAGCATCGGGAAGACCCGGACCAGGGCCGATACCGGATCGGTCCCTTCGCGGCAGATCACCACGGAGGCACTGTAGGTGCGGTCCGGGCGGCGTTCGTACCATTCGTGCGTCGCGGCATGTGTGTAGACCAGCGGGTAGATGTCGTACCCTTTGTAGCTGGCGCTCGGTGATGTGTCCATGGCCGCCTCCGGGAAAGTGGATGGGCCCACTGTACGCGCAATTCCACACCAAAACAGGCGCGCCCCGGGTTTATTTCACGTGGCTTTCCGAAAGATGCCCCGGGCGCGCTTTATGGCTGCCGGGCCTCACCCACGCGGCGATTCCTCGGCGATATTGAACTGCGCCTGCAGCGCGCGGATCTTCGGCGCCAGCGCCTCGCTGCAGGCCGCGCCGCTCTCGCCTTCCATCTTCGAGACGCTCCAGTTGCAGCCGTCGCCATCGGGCGCATTCCAGCAGACGTCGCCGAAGCAGCATCCCTTGCAGGCCGGGAGCTTTTCCTGCTCGGCGCGGATCATCGCGCGGACTTCGGCCTTGTTCTTGATCTGTCTCGACATGTCCCCTCCTGGTGGGCGTCGGGCGCCCGGTTTTGTGGTGATGGGTTAGTTATAGTGCATTCGGCGCGTTCGGATTCGCGCGGGATGGGGGGTCTGTCACCGACTTTTCACGCTGTTGTGCTAGCGTCGCGCGCTGGCGCACATCGTGTCGATCATCGACGAAGGGACAGGGGGTTTCATGCAATCCGGCATTGTCGAATCCGGCTATGGTTCCGATCCGGTGGGGCTCGTCAACGGGTTCCTGTTCGAGCCGGGGCAGCCGCCGCGCGAGATTCCATCCGCCGAGGCAGTAGCCTGGTTGCAGCGCCAGGATGCGGCGGACGCCGATCCGTCCCAGGCGCGTCCCCATGACGGGCCGTTCCTGTGGCTGCATTTCAACCTGTCGCACAGCGCCTGCGAGCGCTGGATGAAGATGCACCTCGGCCTGCCCGACGATTTCTTCGAGGCGCTGCGGCAGGGGTCGCACTCCACGCGCATCGAGCGCCAGGAAGACGCGCTGCTGGCCGTGGTCAACGACGTGATCTACAACTTCGGGGTGACCTCGACCGACATCTCCACCCTCTGGGCCAACGCCGACCACCGCCTGCTGGTGACCGCCCGGGCACGCCCGCTGCGCTCCGTGGACAAGCTGCGCGCCGCCGTGCGCCGGGGCGAGGACTTCCGCTCGCCGCTGGATCTCGTCGTGCACCTGTTGCGCGATCAGGCCGATGTGCTGGTACAGATCGTGCGTGAAACCGGGGTCAGCGTGGACCAGATCGAGGACCGCCTGCTGTCCCAGCGGCTGCAGGGCAACCGTGCCGACCTGGGCGCCATGCGGCGCGGGCTGGTGCGGCTGCAGCGCCTGCTGGCGCCCGAGCCCGGCGCGCTGTTTCGGCTCCTGAACCGCCCGCCGGCGTGGCTGCGCGAGGCCGACCTGCAGGCGCTGCGCGAGTCGACCGAGGAATTCTCGCTCGTGCTCGACGACCTGGCCGCGCTGGTGGAGCGGATCAAGCTGCTGCAGGAAGAAATCGCCGCCAAGCTCAACGAGCAGACCAACCGCACGCTGTTCACGCTGACGCTGGTGACCGTGCTGGCGCTGCCGATCAACATCGTGGCCGGCTTCTTTGGCATGAACGTGGGCGGCATTCCGCTGGCCGACCACCCGCACGGCTTCTGGGTGCTGGTGGCGGTGGTGGGCAGCTTCTCGGTGCTGGCCGGGCGATGGGCGTTCCGGAAGCAGGCGGAGTGACCCGCACCACGCAAATTCATGCAATTGCCATGGGTCAGGCGTACGATATTTCGCCATAGCCGATGCAGGACATGACGGAGGATTTGCCATGGATTACAACGACGAAGCGCTGATCCGGCGCATCCACCGCGAGGTGGCGGACTACTACGACGAGGAACTGGAACTGGAGCTCGAGGACCGGGATCCTTCGGTGATCCAGAGCCTGCTGGCGCGTGAATCGGGGGGGCCCGGCGATAGCTCGGACGTCTCCGACAGCGAGGCCGAGCGCGCGGAACGTCACATGTACTTCCGCGAACTGTTCCGCCTGCAGGGCGAACTGGTGAAGCTCCAGAGCTGGGTGGTGGCCACGGGCCACAAGGTGGTGATCCTGTTCGAGGGCCGCGACGCCGCCGGCAAGGGCGGGGTGATCAAGCGCATCACGCAGCGGTTGAACCCGCGCGTGTGCCGGGTGGCCGCGCTGCCGGCGCCCAACGACCGCGAGCGCACGCAGTGGTATTTCCAGCGCTATGTGTCGCACCTGCCGGCCGCCGGCGAGATGGTGCTGTTCGACCGCAGCTGGTACAACCGCGCCGGCGTGGAGCGCGTGATGGGCTTCTGTACCGACGACCAGTACGAGGAGTTCTTCCGCTCGGTGCCGGAGTTCGAGCGCATGCTCGTGCGCTCGGGCATCCAGGTCGTCAAGTACTGGTTCTCGATCTCGGACGAGGAGCAGCACCTGCGCTTCCTGAGCCGCATCCACGATCCGCTCAAGCAGTGGAAGCTGAGCCCGATGGACCTGGAGTCCCGCCGCCGCTGGGAAGACTACACCCGGGCCAAGGAGACCATGCTCGAGCGCACCCATATTCCGGAGGCGCCGTGGTGGATCGTGCAGGCCGTGGACAAGAAGCGCGCGCGGCTGAACTGCATCCGCCACCTGCTGACGCAGATGCCGTACGTGGAGCCGTCGCAGCCGGTCATCGTGCTGCCCGAGCGCGAGCGCCATGCCGACTACACGCGCCAGCCGGTGCCGGACTCGATGATCGTGCCGGAAGTCTACTGATCCGCCAGATCTGGCCCCAAAGCAGCAAAAACGACAGAACGCGACAAATTCTGACAAATCCCTAAAGCACGGGTGACGCCCGCCGTTAAGACAGGACGCGCCCCGGCACCCTGCCGGGGGCTCACCTATTTCTTGGGAGTGTCCTGATGCGTCGCCTTGCTGTGCGTGGTTCTGATCTGTCCCTGTTTTCGCGGGGCCTGCCCGCGCTGACCGTCCTGGCGGCGCTTGCGCTCACCGCCTGCGGCGGCGGCGGTGGCGACAATGCCGCCACTACCACCACGACGCAGCAGCAGGCCGGCGACACCAACACGCCCGTAGTCCCGACGCAGCCGCTGCTGGTGACCGGCCTCGACCAGGCCTGCAGCGGCGTCCAATGCAGCGCCGCTACCAGCGCCACCTTCTCGGGCGCGGGCACCGGCATCTGGGGCCACACCAACGCCGGCGGCACCTCCGAAGACGTGCAGTTTTCGATCTCGGGCCTGCTCGGCACCTCGATCTCGCTGCTGCTGACCAATGTGAAGGACACCCTGGCGCTGATGCCGGCCGGGCTCTCCGCCAGCATGCTCGATGCCACCACGGTGACCCGCCTGTCGCCCCAGGCCCTGACCGCTGACGCCGAGGCCGAAGCCCGCCGCCGCGAGATCGCCGAATTCAACCGCACCGGCTGGGCCGAGAAGGTTGCCGCCGCGCAACCGCTGCGCCAGACGCTGGGCGTGCCGGCGCCACATGCCGTCGCCGTGCCGGGCGTGGGTTCGACGAAGTCCTGGTACCACACCGACGGCTCCACGCGCCCGGCCACGCTGCGCAAGCAGATGACCGCCACCGACGGCACCCTCGTCAACGTCTGGGTGGAAGACTCCCAGTACAACGTCGTCAACGGCATCGACTCGACCATCGTCGACGACCTGGGCGCCGCCTTCGCCGGCACGGGCAAGATCTATGACCTGCTGACGGGCATCGGCGGCGCGGTCTGGGGCGCAAACACGCATCCGGACACCGTGCTGCCCGCCGGCCAGCCGATCGACATCGTCATCCTGAACTTCGACGGCAACGGCGCCCCGGGCGGCACCGTGGGCTACTTCTGGGGCCTGCACAACCTGCTGAAGTCGGCTGATTCGCGCAGCAACGAGTCGATTTCGCTGTACCTGGACAGCGAGACGCTGGCCCTGGGCGGCGCCACCGGCATGAAGGCGATGAAGATGACCATGGCGCACGAAGGGACGCACATGCAGAACTTCTACCGCCGCGCCGTGAAGATGGGCACCGCCTACGCGTACGACGACTGGCTCGAGGAAATGACGGCGATGCAGATGGAGGACTTCCTCAGCTACAGCATCGACCCGACCTACAACGCGATCCGCGATGTGCGCTTCCCGGACTTCTACCGCTACAGCGGCTTCAACTGCCCGCTGCTGACCTTCACGGGCGGCGGCACGTGCGAGAGCTACTCGGTCTCCGGCAGCTTCGGCGGCTTCCTGGACCGCCAGCTCGGGCTGCCCTTCTATAAGGATCTGCTGACGCGCCAGGTGGTGGGCTCCAAGACGGTGCTCGACCAGGCGATCCAGGCGGCCCAGCCGGGCCTGTCCTTCAACCTGGCGCTGACGCGCTGGGCGGCGACCAACGGCAGCGGCATGCCGGCGGACAAGGCGCCGACCGGCTACGGCTACCCGCGCTGGACCGACGGCACCTTCGAGCTGCCGGAGATCGACCCGTCCTCCACCGCCAATGCCGCGCTGCGCAAGCTGCCGGCGTCGGTGCCGACCTTCCTGCAGGGCCTCGGCACGCTGCCGCTGAAGCGCACGGCCACCAATGGCGTCTACAGCGACAAGGTGCGCTTGCCGGCCGGCGTGACGCTGTCCGTCGTGGCCTACTGATCGGTCCTGCCGGGTCCGATCGCTTCCCGGCATCCCCTATGACTTATAGCGGGATGCCCGGGAACGCCTCTTCGAAGGTCAGCACGGTTCCCGTCAGCGCGCCGTCGTAGCCCGGCAGCGCGTTGACGCGTTCACGGTAGGCCGCGCTGCGCATGGCCGACACCGCGCCAGCCAGCGCCGGACTGTGCAGCGCCGCCTTTCCGATCGCAAAGAAATAGCGCTCCTTGAGCACGGGCACGAATTCGAGCCCGAAGCGGCGCGCTGCCGTCTCCACGCCGAAGCCCACATCGGCCATGCCGCTGCCGATATAGGCCGCCACCGCCGCGTGCGTGAACTCCCCATTGCTGAAGCCCTCGATCCGGTTCGGGTCGATACCGCGCCGCGCCAGCATCAGCTCCAGCAGCAGCCGCGTGCCCGAGCCGACCTGCCGGTTCACGAATCGCACGTCCGGCCGGACCAGGTCTTCCAGCGTTTCCACGCCAAGCGGGTTGCCAGGCCGCACAAAGAGACCCTGGGAGCGCACGGCGAGATGGATCAGGCAATGCGTCTCGGGCCGCAGCCAGGCGGCGAAGCGGTGCAGGGTATCTTGTTCGAGTGCCCCAATCGGCACATGAAAGCCGGCCACGTCGCACGCACCCTCGGCCAGCGCCGCCGCGGCTTCCAGGCTGCCGCAGTACTTCAGGTCGTGCCGCACCTTCTGTTCGTCTAGATAGTCGCGCAGCGCCGCCACCGCGAAACCGTGGCTGGCGTAGAGCCGCACGGCCGGGTCGGTGGCATCCATCAGCTTCTTCAGTTCGATTTCCAGTTCGGACGCCAGGCTGTCCAGCGTGGGCGAGAGCCGCGCCGCGATGCGCTTGCTGGCCCACACCAACTGCTGGGCCATCGGCGTCAGGGTGGATCCCCGTCCACGTGTCTTGGCGATCAGGGCGCCGCCGAACAGCGTTTCGGCGTCGCGCAGGATGCCCCAGGCGTAGCGGTAAGACAACGACACGGCCTCGGCCGACTGGGCGATGTTGCCGGTGGCCTCGATATGGCCAAGCAGGGCCACCAGCCGTGACACATCAAGGCTGGGCGCGGCCCGCGCGGCATCGGGGGCGGCGTCGTCGCGGATCTGGAGATGGGGCTCGATCGAGATACGTAGCATATGCAGAAAATAGCATATTGAACGCCAGAAATCACGGGCTTATAGTCGCGAAAAGGCCCAAAGAGCCAGCTGCGAAACCCCGGAATATGAAATAAATAGCCTATGTGGTCCCGGGGCCAGAACGATGACAAGCACGGAGACAACCATGCCGGACATCCCCAATTCCATTACGCGCATCGTCGATGCCCGGCGCAACATGCCGGGCGCGCTGCTGCCCATCCTGCACGAGATTCAGGACAGCCACGGCTTCATTCCCGCCGATGCGGTGCCGGTCATCGCCAAGGCGTTGAATCTCTCGCGCGCCGAAGTACACGGCGTGATCACGTTCTATCACCATTTCCGCGAGCAGCCGGCGGGCCGGCACGTGGTGCAGGTCTGCCGCGCCGAGGCGTGCCAGTCCGTGGGCGCCGACGCGCTTGCTGCGCACGCCAGCCGGGCGCTGGGCTGCGGCTTCCACGAGACCACGGCCGATGGCCGCTTCACGCTGGAGCCGGTCTACTGCCTGGGCCAGTGCGCATGCGGCCCGGCGATGCTGATCGGCGAACAGCTCCACGGACGCGTCGATGCGAAGCGCTTCGACGCGCTGGTGGCGGCGCTGCCGGAAATCACCGAAGCGGCCGAGGCGGAGGTCCAGGCATGAGCACGACGATCTTCGTCCCGCGCGACTCCACCGCGCTGGCCCTCGGCGCCGACGATGTGGCGCGCGCCATCGAACAGGAAGCCGCCAAGCGCGGCGTGGACGTGCGCATCGTGCGCAATGGCTCGCGCGGCCTGTTCTGGCTTGAGCCGCTGGTCGAGGTGCAGACCGACGCGGGCCGCGTGGCCTACGGGCCGGTGGCCGCCAGCGATGTGCCCGGCCTGTTCGACGCCGACTTCCTGACCGGCGGCGCGCACGCGCTGGCCCACGGCCTGACCGACGAGATCCCGTTCCTGAAGAAGCAGGAGCGGCTGACCTTCGCGCGGGTGGGCATCACCGATCCGCTCTCGCTCGACGACTACATCGCCCATGAGGGCTACGCGGGGCTGATCCGCGCGCTGGCCATGGCGCCGGCCCAGATCGTCCAGGAAGTCACCGACTCGGGCCTGCGCGGCCGGGGCGGCGCCGCGTTTCCCACCGGCATCAAGTGGAAGACCGTGCTGGGCGCGGCGTCGGACATCAAGTACATCGTCTGCAATGCCGACGAGGGCGACTCCGGCACCTTCTCCGACCGCATGGTCATGGAGGACGATCCGTTCATGCTGATCGAAGGCATGACGATCGCCGGCCTCGCCGTCGGCGCCGAGCGCGGCTATATCTATACCCGCTCCGAATACCCGCACGCGATTGCCGTGACCGAGGCGGCCATCGCCCTGGCCACGCGGGCCGGCTGGCTGGGCGATGACATTCGCGGCAGCGGCCGGCGCTTCCATCTGGAAGTGCGCAAGGGCGCCGGGGCCTATGTCTGCGGCGAGGAAACGGCGCTGCTGGAGAGCCTGGAAGGCAAGCGCGGCGTGGTGCGCGCCAAGCCGCCGCTGCCGGCCATCGAAGGGCTGTTCGGCAAGCCCACCGTCATCAACAACGTGATCTCGCTGGCCACGGTGCCGGTGATCCTGGCGCGCGGCGCCACGTTCTACCGGGACTTCGGCATGGGCCGCTCGCGCGGCACGCTGCCGTTCCAGCTGGCCGGCAACGTCCTGCAAGGCGGGCTGGTGGAGAAGGCGTTCGGCATCACGCTGCGTGAACTGCTGGTGGACTACGGCGGCGGCACGCGCAGCGGCCGGGCCATCCGCGCGGTGCAGGTCGGCGGGCCGCTGGGCGCCTACCTGCCCGAGTCGCGCTTCGACACGCCGATGGACTACGAGGCCTTCGCCGCCTTCGGCGCGGTGGTCGGCCACGGCGGCATTGTCGTGTTCGACGAGACCGTGGACATGGCCAAAATGGCCCGCTACGCCATGGAGTTCTGCGCGATCGAGTCCTGCGGCAAGTGCACGCCGTGCCGCATCGGCTCCACGCGCGGCGTGGAGGTCATCGACCGGATCATTGCCGGCGAGCAGCCGGTGAAGCAGGTGGCGCTGGTGCGCGACCTCTGCGACACCATGCTCAACGGCTCGCTTTGCGCGATGGGTGGCATGACGCCGTACCCGGTGCTTTCCGCGCTGAACGAGTTTCCGGAGGATTTCGGCCTCGCGCCGAAGTCCGCCAAGGCCGCCTGAGCCGGATCACCGAGCCAGATCAAAGAACGACGCGCCCCTCAGGGGCGCGCAGCCCTACGAAGTTTGACGGGAGACATCCCTTGAACGCACGCGACGATTTCGATTTTGGAACCCCGGTCAGCCTGTCCGAGACGCAGGTGACGCTGGAAATTGACGGCGTGGCCGTCACGGTGCCGGCCGGCACCTCGGTGATGCGGGCGGCGGCCGAGGCCGGTGTGGGCGTACCCAAGCTGTGCGCCACCGATTCGCTGAAGTCCTTCGGCTCGTGCCGGCTCTGCCTGGTGGAGATCGAGGGACGGCGCGGCTACCCGGCCTCGTGCACCACGCCGGTGGAGGCGGGCATGAAGGTCCGCACCCAGAGCGACAAGCTCGGCGACCTGCGGCGCGGCGTGATGGAACTCTATATTTCCGATCATCCGCTCGACTGCCTGACCTGCCCGACCAACGGCAACTGCGAATTGCAGGACATGGCCGGTGTGGTCGGCCTGCGCGAGGTGCGCTACAACGACGGCGCCAGCGCGGTGCCGGTGGCCACGCACACGGCGCTGACCAAGGACGAATCGAACCCGTATTTCACCTACGATGCCTCGAAGTGCATCGTCTGCAACCGCTGCGTGCGCGCCTGCGAGGAAACCCAGGGCACCTTCGCGCTGACCATCAGCGGGCGCGGCTTCGAGTCCCGCGTGGCGGCCGGCACGAGCCAGTCGTTCATGGACTCGGACTGCGTATCCTGCGGCGCCTGCGTGCAGGCCTGCCCGACCGCCACGCTGACCGAGACCTCGGTCATCAAGCTGGGGCAGGCATCGCACAGCACCGTGACCACCTGCGCCTATTGCGGCGTGGGCTGCTCGTTCAAGGCCGAGATGAAGGGCAACGAGGTCGTGCGCATGGTGCCGTACAAGGACGGCCAGGCCAACGAGGGCCACGCCTGCGTGAAGGGCCGCTTCGCCTGGGGATACGCCACGCACAAGGACCGCATCCTCAAGCCGATGATCCGGGCGAAGATCACCGACCCGTGGCGCGAAGTGTCGTGGGAGGAAGCCATCGGCTACGCGGCCTCGCAGTTCAAGCGTATCCAGGCCGAGCACGGCAAGGATTCGATCGGCGGTATCGTCTCGTCGCGCTGCACCAACGAGGAAGGCTATCTGGTGCAGAAGCTCGTGCGCGCGGCCTTCGGCAATAACAACGTCGATACCTGCGCCCGGGTTTGCCACTCGCCCACCGGCTATGGCCTGAAGACCACGCTGGGCGAGTCCGCCGGCACGCAGACCTTCCGCTCGGTGGCCAAGGCTGATGTGATCATGGTCATCGGCGCCAATCCGACCGACGGCCACCCGGTGTTCGCCTCGCGCATGAAGAAGCGCCTGCGCGCCGGCGCCAGGCTGATCGTGGCCGATCCGCGCCGCATCGACCTGGTCGATTCGCCGCACATCCGCGCCGACTTCCACCTGCAACTGCGCCCGGGCACCAACGTGGCGCTGGTCACGTCGATGGCGCACGTCATCGTCACCGAAGGGCTGCTGGCCGAGGCCTTCATCGCCGAGCGTTGCGAGGATCGCGCGTTCCAGCAGTGGCGCGACTTCGTGGCCCTGCCCGAGAACTCGCCCGAGGCCATGGAAGCCGTGACCGGCGTCCCGGCCGGGACGTTGCGCGGCGCTGCCCGCCTCTACGCCACGGGCGGCAATGCGGCGATCTACTACGGGCTCGGCGTGACCGAGCACGCGCAGGGCTCGACCACGGTGATGGGCATCGCCAACCTCGCCATGGCCACCGGCAACATCGGCCGCGAAGGCGTGGGCGTGAACCCGCTGCGCGGGCAGAACAACGTGCAGGGTTCGTGCGACATCGGCTCCTTCCCGCACGAACTGCCGGGCTATCGCCATGTGTCCGATTCGACGGTGCGCGGCGCCTTCGAGGCCGCCTGGAATGTCGAGATCAACCCGGAGCCGGGCCTGCGCATCCCGAACATGTTCGAGGCGGCGCTGACCGGCTCGTTCAAGGGGCTGTACTGCCAGGGCGAGGACATCGTGCAGTCGGACCCGAACACGCAACACGTGTCCGAGGCGCTGTCGTCGATGGAATGCATCGTCGTGCAGGACATCTTCCTGAACGAGACCGCCAAGTACGCCCACGTGTTCCTGCCGGGTTCGTCGTTCCTGGAGAAGGACGGCACGTTCACCAACGCGGAGCGCCGCATCTCGCGCGTGCGCAAGGTCATGCCCCCGAAGGGCGGTTATGCTGACTGGGAGGCCACCATCCTGCTGGCCAACGCGCTTGGCTACCCGATGCACTACAACCATCCGTCCGAGATCATGGACGAGATCGCGCGGCTCACGCCGACCTTCTCGGGCGTGAGCTACCAGAAGCTCGACGCGCTGGGCAGCATCCAGTGGCCGTGCAACGCCGACGCGCCGACCGGCACGCCGACCATGCACGTCGATGCCTTCGTGCGCGGCAAGGGCAAGTTCATCATCACCAAGTACGTGGCGACCGACGAGCGCGTCAATCGCAAATACCCGCTGATCCTGACCACGGGGCGCATCCTGTCGCAATACAACGTGGGCGCCCAGACGCGGCGCACCCACAACGTGCACTGGCACGACGAGGACCGGCTGGAGATCCATCCGCACGATGCCGAGGAGCGTGGCATCAAGGACGACGACTGGGTGGGCGTGCAGAGCCGCGCGGGCGAGACGGTGCTGCGCGCCATCGTCAGCGAGCGGATGCAGCCGGGCGTGGTGTACACCACGTTCCACTTCCCCGAGTCCGGCGCCAACGTGATCACCACGGACAACTCGGACTGGGCCACCAACTGCCCCGAGTACAAGGTGACGGCGGTGCAGGTGATGCCGGTGGCGCAGCCGTCGTCCTGGCAGCGCGAGTACGAGGCGTTCAACCGCGAGCAGCTGGCGCACCTGCGCGCGGCCAGCGAGCCGGTGCAGGCGTCGGCGGAGTAGGGCGATGAAGCGCTGCATGCCGCCACACGAGACCGCGCCGGATGAGGCGGGGGAATTCCCAGCGACCCAGCAGTCGATGGCGGTGACGCGCTGGCGCGGCGGGGAAGCGATGGCGGCGACAGCCGAGATCGACCATATCGCCGAGGAAGTGCCCGTGGCGCTGGAGTACAACGGCGTCTCGCACGCGGTGATGCTGGCCACGCCGGCCGATCTGGAGGACTTCGCGCTGGGCTTCAGCCTGAGCGAGGGCATCGTGGCGGCGCCGCGCGACATCTACGGCATCGAGGTGGTCACGCGCCCGAACGGCGTGGCCGTGGAGATCGAGATCGCCAGCGAGGCCTTCGTGGCGCTGAAGGCGCGGCGCCGCGCGCTGGCCGGCCGTACCGGCTGCGGGCTGTGCGGCACCGAATCGCTCGACGAGGTCATGCGGGCGCCGCACGCAGTGCAGAGCGAGGCGTCCTTCGACCCGGCCGTGCTGCACGCCGCCTTCGCCCAGTTGCAGCGCCGCCAGGCCCTGCTGCGCGACACCGGCGCCACCCACGCGGCGGGCTGGCTGCGCGCCGATGGCGAGGTATCGCTGGTGCGCGAGGACGTGGGCCGGCACAACGCGCTGGACAAGCTGGCGGGCGCCCTGGCCCGTTCGGACGAGGATATCGGGCGCGGCGCGGTCATCGTGACCAGCCGCGCGAGCTATGAGATGGTGCTGAAGACGGCCGCCATCGGGGCGGGGGTGCTGGCAGCGGTGTCCGGCCCCACCGCGCTGGCGGTGCGCCTGGCCGGGACGGCCGGCGTCACGCTGGCGGGATTCGTGCGCGCGGGCGGCCTGGTCGCCTACGCGCATCCACATCGACTACGGATGGCTTAGACCTGTCATGCACATCGACAACCTGATCAAGATGGCTAACCAGATCGGCGGCTTCTTCGAAGCCATGCCGGACCGCGACGAGGCGCTGGCCGACATCGCCAGCCACCTGAAGCGCTTCTGGGAGCCGCGCATGCGGCGCGCACTGCTGGCACACGTGGACGCGACGGATGGGGGCGAAGGGCTTATCCCCATCGTGCAGGCGGCGGTGGCGCGGCATCGTGAGAAGCTGGAGATCACGTTGCGGGCCCCGATGGTCACTGCCGTCCCATGAAGATGCGCGACGGCATGACGAAGTCGCGCAGCGCCAGCATCTCCAGCGGCCCCTGGCCGACTTCCGTACGCATCAGATAGCGCAGCGGATAGACCATGTCGGCAGGCGGCGGTTGCTTCGCTGCGCGTGGCGTCAGGCTGTCCGGATCGGACGCGGCGGGGTCGTGCAATCCGGCCGGGCGGGTATCCGGTATCCCTTGCCAGGTCAGCTGATAGGTCGCGCTGTCCAGCGGCTCGATCTGCGCACGCTCCAGCATCCGCAACCAACCCCAGCGGCCCCCGAACTCATAGTGCTTGTTGGTGCCCGCGCGTTCGGCTTGCCATTGCAGCCGGGTGCCCGGCTCCTGCGCGAGATTGGCCGGCCAGCGCATGGCCTGCCAGCGCTCCTGCTGGTTGTAGTAATGCAGCGTCTGGCTATCGAGGGTCAGCAAGGTGTCGGTGAGCCCCGGGGACGGGATGGGCTTGATCTCGAAGCGATATGCCGGTTCACCGTCCACCAGCATATGCGCCGCAACGCGCTGCAGGGTATTGATTGCCTTGAGGAAGGCCGGATCGAAGGCTAGAGCGGACTGCCCGCCGGCATCTCCTCTGCCAGCCGTAGGGATCCATTGATCCCCCTGCAACGCCAGCACACCCGCCAACTGCGTACCGAGGAACGTGCCGATCAGCCCGGTCTGCGGGCGCAGGAAGCGCGTCAGTTCCGGCAGCGAGGCATCGTTGGCGCTGTCGGCGAACGGATAGCGCCCGGCGAACGATCGTCCCCACGCCATCGCGATGCCTTGCCGCCAGGCATCGTTCAGGCTCGCCTGGGCGGGCTGCAGCACGGTCTGCGTGGCCTGGGCGATGGGCTGCACGAACAGCGCCTCCCCCATACCCGCCCATTGGCTGCCAAGGCTGGCGGCCATCAGCTGCGCGTAGGACTGGGTATCGGCCAGTTCCGAGCCTTTGCCCTGGAACAGCGCCTGCGCCATTTGCCGGGCCTGCGCATCGGCATCGGCGCTGTGGCTGATCTGCTGCAGCCGTAGCCGGAGCGCGGTGGCGCGGTCGAGGAAGCGTTGCAGGCTCAGGTCGTCATTGGCGCTCTGGCCCTGGGCCTGCCCCATCAGCCGGAGCACCGGGCCAAAGGCGGCCGCAAGCGGACCCGGCGGGCCCGCTGGGTCCGGTGCGGCGGCCTCGCGGCCCGCCTTCTTGCCGAGCAGATCCTGCGCCTTGGCCACCAGCGTGTCCGACAGGGAATGCTTGCGCGTGCCAGCGCTGCCCTGGTATTCGAGCGATGTCATCAGCGCGATCACCGGCGACTGGCGTGCGTCCGCCATCAGCTTGAGCTGGTCGATGGCGGCGGGAAGCGTTGGCGCCGGCGCCCATTGCAGGCTGTTCATGAAGCCCTGCCAGTGTTCCGCGTAGTCCGCGAAATACTGTGCGGTCAGGGCGGCCTGCAGGGCATCGGCCGCGCGGTCCGCAGGCTGCCCGGCGTCCTGCGGCTTGCCATCGGTCAACACCCAGTCGCGGGCGATCTCCGTGCGTTTGGCCGCTGCCTCGATCGACGGGGCGATGGCGCTTTCGTACGCCTGCCGCGTGAACACGGCGGGAACAACAGCTGCCGTGCGGATCAGTCCGCGGGGGTCTGTGCCGGCCGTCAGCGACGCCAGGCTCTGGTCCGGGTACCGGTTGCCGCCGCGGTTGTTGAAGGCGTCGAGGATGCCCTGGTAGATCGTCCCTTCGGCGTTGCGCTCCCCAATGACCGCCAGCAGCGTCTGTCGCGCGCCGTTCACCAGTTCCGGCCGCGCATCGATCCGCCAGTCCGGCTTGGCAGGCAGTTGCGTGGCGTAGAACCTGAGCAGGCGATCGGCGAGATCGTCCCGCTCGCCGGGCGTGAGCCACGCATCGGTGGACCAGTGCCGTAGCAGCTGCGGCGCCAGAAAGGCCGGCTCGGCGCGCTCGGGCTGGGCCAGCATCAGATAGGCCTTGAGTGCTTGCTGACCGTCGAGCGCCCGCTGGCTGGTCTGTCCGTCCAGCGTGTCCGTGCGCATCTGCGCAAGGTCAGCGAGCGCGGCTTCCAGATTCTGCTCCACGGGCAAGGTGAGCAACTGGCGGCTGGCTTGCGAATAGGGCTTCCACAGCGCGTCGAGGATCGTCGCATCGCGATTCAGGCCGAAACGTGTCGTCAGTGGGGCGTGATGCCTGGCGCGGTGTTCGTAGCGCTCGATCTGCTGTTGCAGGACAAGCAGCGCACGCAGGCTGGCGGCCGAGTCGGGCGCGGACCGGATGTTGTCGACGGCTCGCTGTGCGGCGTGCACGTCCCGCCCGTTCTGCATGCCAGACGCCAGCATGCCGGCACTCCATAGGCCAATGGCCGTCAGGGCCGTGACGGCGCAAACCGTGACCGGGTGCCAGCCAATGCGCCGTCCGGGATGCCGCAGGGCCGCTTCGCCGAGGTGTTGCCAGAGCGGCAGTTCGATGCGGGGCCCCCCGGCAGCATCGGCGTTCGGATAGGAGGCGAACATGATGCCGCGCAGCGGGATGCGCCGCCGCTGACCGGTCGCCAATCCGCCCAGCCAGTCGGCAAGCATCTGGGCGCGGGTGTCGAGGCGCGCGGACAACTCGCCCATGTGGCGATCGCGGCTGTCGCGGACCAACTGTTCGATACTGAGATCCGAGAGCTGGTTGCGCAGGGATTGCAGCGCCTGGCTGATGGCGTGTGTGTTTGCTGGTGCGGCCAGCTCGCAGCCGATGACCGGGGAACGGGCACAGTCCTGGGCGACATCGATCAGATATACCGGGGCGGACCAGCGCAGCGCCCCGGCGATACGGAGCAAGGTGGCGCTGTACGCATGGGTGCCGTGGCGTTGTGCAGTCGGGTCCGCAGTGCCGTCGATGGTCAACGCTACCGCATCGATCGGTCGATCGCGGCGTAGTGCGGACAGTTGCCTTAGCCACGCCGCGTCCGGATGCCCGTCCTGGTCGGCCTGGCTCCACAGCAGCACGGCGTCCTGCGTGACCAGCCAGCCGGTCTCAACCAGTGCCGGCAGCAGTCGGCCGATCGTCGTGTCATCGCCGGTCACCAGTAGCCAGGGCTGACGGTACCGCCAACGCCGGCCATGGATCCCTTGCAGTTGACTGCGCAAGCGGCTCAATGGCTCGCCAACCGGCACAACATCCTCGGATGGCGGGCCGAGTTCAGCGGAGCCGACATCGCGCATCGCAGCCTTCCGGCTAGCGCGCCTGACCAGCGTGACATGTGCAAGGGCCGCAAGCAGAAAAAAGATCACGAGGCCGCAGATGGCAAGCAACCGCTGCGCCGAAGTCGTCAGACCCAGGACCTCGCCTTTCCCAAGCACGAACAGTCCGGCAGCGACGAGCAATGCAAAAAGAGCAACCAGCGTGTAATTCAATCGCATAAGGAAACCGGTCTCAAGTTCGTGGGCCAACCACCGCGAGCGTCATGGCGTCAGCCTCGGCGATGCTCAGCAATTGCTTCTGCCCGGAGGCCAGCGCGTGAGCCGAGGCAAGGGCCACGCATAACCATGGCGCAGCCGCGCCCGCTGACCCGATGCGAAGATCGACGTCATGTTGGCCTTTCAGTTCGGGCGTCATGAGCACACCCACCCCTTGGCGATCGAGATGGGCCGCCAATCCCCGCTGCATGGGCGCCGCCGAGCCACCGGACATCCACTGGTCCCTGACGTCGACACCGTCCGAACGGCTCCACAGCAGTACCTGACGGAGCCCCTGTCCCAAATCCTTGTCATCGTGCCGTTCCGGCCGGTAGAGCAGGGTCTGGCTCACTAGCCGCTTCTGAGCAACCAACGGCGAGGCGGCGAACATCAGGATGGCGCCGGCTTCCGCCGCGCCGGCAACCGGCGGCGGGTGGAGCAGTGGATTCAGTTGCACCACGCAAAGGAGGTGGACGGCGTCCGTCGCGAAATCGGGCGCGCCGTCGAGCCAGCCGTCGACCGCGATCAGGTCCGGAACGCCTGCGTTGAACTCGGTTCGCACGGCCTCCCCGAGCCCTTGCGTGTGCCATGTGTCGTGCCAGATGGTTTCGACTTCCGCAGTCGCAAGCTGCGCCTCGGCGCAAACCTGAATGACCAGCCGGGTGCGCTCAGGCAACGCGCGGACCTCCGGGGCAATCTGCCGCTGCAGCGAGCCGAACACGTATGGCAACAGGTCGCGGTGCCGCGCTACATCAGCCTGGCCATCGCCGACCCGCCACGCGTAACCGGCCGGCTCGATCCAGCGCGCGACGATGGCCTCGCCATCGCCCGCAAAGCGGCTTCGCGGCACGAGCTCCAGCGCCCGCTCCACTACCGCCGAGACGGTGTTCTCGTGCGCCTGCGCGGAAAAGAGGAAGCCGGCGCCCAGGACGTGCAGCGGGACCCCGGCTTTGCGGCACACCGCGTCCTGATAGTCGCGCCGCGCCGCGTTATGGTCTTCGGCGCGCGTCCGCTGGGTCTGCAGTACCCCGAGATAGCTGAAGAACAGCATCGCCCACACGATAACCGGGAACGCTGCAACGCAAGTCCAGAACCAGAGCGTTTGCGTGGGCTCGCCCTCCGGCCAGAGGCGGAGGGCAACCAAGGCACCGCCGCCACCGATCAAGGCAAGCAGGAACAGCCAGGGAAGCCACGCAGGCTTGAGCGGTCGGACCTCGCGCTCAGGCGCAATGCGCCGCAGATCGTAGGCCATCAGCGGCTTCCTATCGCCCCGCTGGACGAAAGCAGTATCGCGCCGCACAGCGTCTTGTGCCCATGAAAGGCAAGCGGCAGGTTGCCGTCCAGCATCTTCCCGTTGCCTTCCGCGATGGCATTCTCGCCGCAGCGAGGGCAGGAAACCCTGTCGGACTGACGCGCGACTGGGCGTCCGTTAAACGAAACACGTGACGAGCCCGTGAGCACCTTGCCGCCATGGCTGGTGTCGTCACCCACATAGATTGCATTTGGCATGCTGCTTCCTTTGACAGTTGGCATTGAGGAACGACTGCTTTTTCCGTGATAACCGTCACCCTCCCGACATCGTTCGCGCAGCATCCATAAAATTCTTCACCCCCCCCACCACGCCGACATCACAGCGAAGAGAAGCGCGACGATGCGAAACGCTGTGCCGGATTTCTTCGCCAGCCGCTCGTCTGACGCCCGCTCCTGAATCCCGCTCGCGTTCGGATCGCGTCTTGTCTCGTCAGTCTTCATCTCTTTGTCCGCCTTGTAGTCATTGCCACGCATTTCGCAAAGTCCTTACTCTGTGTCTTCGGTGCTGAACGCCGCCATTCTTGCTTCGACATCCCTTGAATCAGCCGCTTGTGAACGTCTTCAGCGATACCCCTCTGGATTCGTGCTCGAATCACGCACGTACGGATCGCCTGGCATGATTCGGCAGGCGGCTTCGACATCGGCGGGCCAGAGTGGCACTTTGCTTGTGGCGTGGTGGATCAGACGGCCAAGGAAGAAGAACACGTGGAATGGGAACATGAACCATTTGAGAATAAGGTTCGATGCATCCATGGAAACCAGTGCCACCCAGCCTTGATAGAGGGTTTCCCGCTTGTCTGCGATGGGCAGGCAATACTGGAACCCTGGTGCGTCAATCACGGATTGCGGCCCTTCTTCCATGTAGCGGCGGATGAATTCCCAATGGTGTCGGCATTGGTCGAGGCTCGTCGAGGCGAAGCCGATTACGAACATCTCTCCGACGGTCTGCTCATCCTTCAGGATGAGGCCACAGATGCCATAAGAGCGCACGCCCGCAAACTGGCTGTTGACCCGCAAGGTGAAATACACGTCGTCCCACGATGCTTCCAGCACCGTGTCGTCGCCACGGAATAGGTAGACCTTGCGGTTCTGACGGTTGAAGCGCAACGGGTAATGCGTACAGCGGAACCACTCGCCGATCTTGAGGTTGAAGGCGACGATGCCGGTGATGAAGAGTGAAACAATCACTGTGCAAATGATCGTCGCCCACAGCATCTCGGACTCGTCGTGATGGTCCCAGTCTGGGTTCAGATAGCGAGCGATTACAGTGTGAAAGAGCGAAATCAAGAAAGCACCGGTTAAGCTCACGCCAAAGATTCCGACTGCGCTCATCCCTCCGCGATTCGAGTAGAGCCCGTCAACCAATTCCAGATAGGTGGAGTTCATCCGTATCGCAAAACCTGAGGCATGCGGGTCGGCCCTTCGCTGACGGATTGGCAGATGCCATTCACGATCCTGATTGTTCAGTGGACGCTGCTTTTTGCTCGTTGTAAACATCATGCCCTCGCCATCACTCGACTAAAGTCGGACTGTTCTGTTGGGAAGTCGGCGTAGCGACCCGACTCCAGCCTGCCCCAGTAGCAGCGCTCTAGCCACTGCGCGAAGTTGTCACCTCTGACGTAATCGATAGCAATACTTATTGCAACCAACACAACCGCCAGGACCAAGCCCCATACCGTTAAGGTGAGTCCCGCGACCATGGTTGCACTACCCGCAGGAGCGAAGGCCGCCGAGATTACAAGGCTCGCAGCAATCGCCCCACCGGTGCCTGCGGCCAATTGCAGTCCCATTAACGCCCATTGCCCGTTATCCATGCTTTGAGCCGCGTCCACGAAATCCAATGCCGCCATTACCCCCGCCAGCACAGCCGTCAGTGCACCCGCCACGCGTAACGCAATTCTGGCGCGCGTCGCATATCGTTCCTCCGTTGCCCGCTTCACCATCCCCGTTGCATACAAATTGCGCCACGTCCCATACGCCTGCACCACCGCCGCCGCCCCGGACGCCAGCGCCCCCAAATACAGCCCGTACCCCAAATTCACCCGAACGTCCTGCGTCCACGTCTTCTGGAACGACAACGCCTTGGCTTCGGCCTGCAGCATCTGCTCCCAGCCCGCGAATTTCCACACGGCGTCGATGGCGGTCAGGATTCCCATCGATACCGCGCCGAAAATCGGGATCGAGCGGCTGATTCTTAGTACGCCGTATTCGTGCAGGCTCTTTGGGGTTTTCACATGCTCGGCCAGCCAGGCGATTTTCTTGGTCGGGTCCTTGATGTTCGCTAGCGTCTTTTCCATGTCGTCAGTGATAAACACGGCAATCTTCGCTTTTACATCCTTGGACGCAATGGCCGTGTTGAATGCCCCGATATTGCCGCTGGCGAAGCTTCCCGCAACCTGCCGCTCGGCATACGTGGCCGACTGTCGAGCCCGGCGCGCCCAGTGATGCTTGCATACATCCCTATCGATATCCCTCCGGATTCGTGCTCGAATCCCGCACGTATGGATCGTCCGGCGTGATCTGACACGCTGCTTCGACATCGGCAGGCCATAGGGGCACCTTGCTGGTCACGCGGCAGACGAGACGGCCAAGGAAGAAAAACACGTGGAAGGGGAACATGACCCACTTGGCAACCGGGTTCCACGCATCCTGAGACGCGAGCGCGATCCAACCCTGATAGAGCGTTTCGCGTTTGTCGGCAATCGGCAAGCAGTCCAGGAGGCCGGGTGCGTCTATCACTGTCTGCGGCCCTTCCTCCATATATCGACGAATGAACTCCCAGTGACGCAGGCAGTGGTCGCGGCTGGGCGACGCGTAGCCGAACACGAACATTTCCTCTACGGTCTGTTTGTCCTTCAGAACGAGACCGCATATGTTCCAGATGCGTATCCCAAAGATGTTCGCGTTGATTCGAAAGGCGAAGTGCACGTCGTCCCACGGGGCTTCAAGCACCGTATCGTCACCGCGAAATACGTACACCATCCGGTTCCGTCGGTTGAAGCGCATCGGGTAATGCGTGTAGCGGAACCATTCGCCGATCTTGAGATTGAAGGCGACGATGCCAACGATGAGAAGTGAAAACAGTATTAAGCCGAAGATCGTGGCAAACAGCATCTCCGATTCGTCGTGACGATCCCAATTTGGATCGAGGTAGTGGGCGACTATGGTGTACACAAGGAAGATCAGGACAAATGCACTTATTCCCACGCCGAAAATTCCAACCGCACTCATCCCTCCGCGATTCGAGTAGAACCCGTCGACTAACTCGAGATAGGAAGAGTTCATTCGGATCGCCCGGCCTGATGCATGCGGCTCGCCTGCACTGTCATGGATCGGTACATGCCACTCACGATCCTGGTCATTCAGCGGACGTTGTTTCTTGCTCGTTGTAAACATCATGCCCCTGCCATTGCTTGACTAAAATCGGACTGTTCTGTTGAAGAATCGGCATAGCGGCCTGACGCCAACTCGCCCCAGTAGCACCGCTCCAGCCACTGCGCGAAGCTGTCGCCCCTGACGTGGCCGATGGCCATGTTCAGCGCCACCAGTAGGACAGCCAGCACCAGACTCCAACCCGTCAAGCTCAGCCCGGCGACCACGGTTGCACTGCCTGCGGGACCGAAAGCTGCCGAAAATGCGAAAACTGCCGCACTAACTCCAGCGCCCACCGACGTTAGATGAAGTATCGTAAGAGCCCATTGCCCGCGCCCCGCGCTTTGAACGGCATCCACCAAATCCATCGCCGCCGCCACACCCGACAGGGCAGCCATCAGTCCGCCCGTCATACGCAGCGCTTTCCCGGCTCGCACGGCCAGTTCTTTCCCTGCTGCCCGTTCCAGCATCCCCGTCGCATACACATTGCGCCACGTCCCATAGGCCTTCACCGCATTTCCCACCCCAAGACCGAGCGCCCCTACATACAAACCAAATCCCAAACTCACCCGCACGTCGTTCTGCCATGTCTTGTGGAACGACAACGCCTGCGCTTCGGCTTGCAGCATCTGCTCCCAGCCCGCGAACTTCCACACTGCGTCGATAGCTGTCAGGATTCCCTGCGATACCGCGCCGTAAATCGGGATCGAGCTGCCG